>Ga0206128_1001472_pt1 | contig 23282 bp, 20 predicted proteins | sample Helgoland_Spring_7_FD_148601 | JGI IMG/M metagenome (GOLD analysis project Ga0206128, IMG submission 148601) | Pelagic subsurface seawater microbial communities from Kabeltonne, Helgoland, North Sea - Helgoland_Spring_Bloom_20160426_1 | ecosystem: Environmental > Aquatic > Marine > Epipelagic ... | reverse complement strand
TTTTAATTGCTTTTCGGAATTGTTTTTTTTTGCAAGTTATTATGGTATCTTCGTGGAATGAAACAATCTATTTTATTACTTATTGGAATTTTAGGGTTTTTCGCCTTAAGTGCGCAAGAAACAGTGGTGATTTATGCCATCAACGATCCCCACGGAAGTATTGATAATTTTCCTCGACTAAAAAAGTTAATCGATAATGACCGCGCTCAAAATAGTAAAGTTTTTTTCGTTAGTGCTGGAGATCTTTTTTCTGGAAATCCTATAGTTGACTATCACGAAAACAAAGGATTCCCAATGATTGATTTATTAAATGACTGTGGACTAGACATTTCCGTGATTGGAAATCACGAATTTGATTATGGTCAGGAGGTTTTGAATGCACGTATTGAACAAGCTCAATTTCCTTTTGTATGTGATAACGTAAGTGGTGCTAGCGGTGCATTAGAAACTGTCAACGGCTTTGAACTCATTACAAAAGATGGTTTCACCATTGCTTTTGTTGGCGTAGTAGAGACTGGAAGCCCTGGCTTGCATCCCTTAACACATCCAAAAAAAGTCCAAGGACTGACTTTTACTGAAGGACTCGACAGTTTCCAAAATTATGAAAATCTCAAAACAGATAATGGTGCAGATCTTTTGGTAGCGCTGACACACTATGGCTCTTACAAGGATCGTAAAATCTTAGAAAATTATTCATTTGTGGATTTGGTTATCGGAGGGCATACCGATCAAGAATATGGGTATTTTTATGAAAATGGATACATGCTGATGTCTGGGAAATATTTAGAAAAAGTATCAAAAACAACTCTTACCGTAACTAACAATGCCATAACTGATTTTAATTTTGAGCTTATCGATTTATCTGATACCACAATGGAATTTGACCAAACCGTGAAAACCAAAGTTGATAACTACAATAATCAGCCTGAATTTTATACAGTCATTGGCGAATCTGAAATTCCACATTCCGGAAACGAAACAGCATGTCTATACACCGATGCGCTGCAAACCATAACGGGCGCTGATTTTGTGATTCAAAATATGGGAGGAATTAGAGCAAATTTAGACGAAGGAGATATCACACCGTTTGACGTTTACTCTATTGATCCGTTTGGCAATAGTTTGGATACTTTTGAAATGACGATTACGGAACTAAGAACGTTTTTAAACGCTTTCCGATCTTCTTTCTCCTATTCAACTACACTCGAAATCAGTAAAGATCAAAACCAAATTTTACAGTTTAGCAAGGATGGGATTACTTTAGAAGACACTGATGTTGTAAATTTTAGTCTGAACGACTATATTTCAAATGTATATAAAGACTATTTTCCAGAGCCTTCATTCACTTATGAAAAAACAACCGCAGAATACATCATTGAATACATACGTGATATTCATCAAGGCGCCATCAATTATGAGAATTGCAACCAAAGAGAAAGTACCTTAAGTACTACTCAAAAACGAGCCATTTTAAAACTTCATTTTCAAAGTCCTGTCGGTGAATTCATTTCTTTGGACACTGAATTGTTAGGAACGTTAACCCTATACGATATTCATGGAAAACTTGTTCTGAGTACTAAAGATGAGGCACAAACATATGTTGGTTTTCTTTCACCAGGAATGTATTTTGTGCAACTCAGCATTGGTTCAGAGCTGTATACGGGCAAGCTATTAAAAAAGTAAAATAACGAGTTTGTTAAACTTATAAATAACAAATACATAATAAACTTTTTATAAGTTAAAAGTATATCGAAATACTTCACATACAAAACCTCACTAGCTTGAGTGAGGTTTTAAGGTCCAAAATCTTGAAAGTTCAAATGCTCTAAATTGTCGTAATTAGATACTATATCTCAAGAACTAGTTCTTTACAAAACGCTTAATTGTTTGATGTAATCCATCAGAAATGCGAATAAAATAAACACCATTTGATAATTCTTTTACATCGACGCTATGGGTGTTTTTTGCAAATAGTACTTTTTTACCTAACAGATTATAAATAGAAACAGAAACTGGGTTTTCTCTTCCTTGAACAAACAGGTAACTATCTGTTGGATTTGGGTAGATAACCCAGACTTTTGAAAGTTCGAACTTTATTTATGAAATTGATGAAATATTTAAAAAAAATGATACAATGTATTGATTTTTAACTTTACTTTGCTTTTCAAATGATGCATCATACATCATTTGGCTGAACACATTGATAACTGTTTTTACGTTCGGTGCTCTGGGAATTAGGAAGTCAAACCCAGATTTGGTTTATCGTTTAAACCCCCGAAATTTAAAGCTAACTTCCGTTTTTTTGTTTTTCTTCTACAATATAATTTGCTTTTTAATATTGCAAATTCGAATTTGAATTTCATTGATAATATTACTATTTAAAAATTAGCCCATTCCGGCAAACAGTAACTATTTTATTTTAAAATTCAATGAAAACAAAATATCAAGATTTTATTAATCAAACTTTTGATTTTCCAAATCAAGAGTTTACACTAAACGGGGATAACCTTGAGTTCCATAATATAAATTTGATGGAATTGGTTCATCAATTTGGTACTCCTGTAAGGTTTACATATTTACCTAAAATTTCTGAAAATATTAATAAAGCTAAGCAATGGTTTTACAACGCAATTAATAAAATCAATTACAAAGGAAAGTATAACTATTGCTATTGCACTAAAAGCTCACATTTCAAGTTTGTTCTTGATGAAGTTCTCAAAAACGATGTTCACATTGAAACCTCCTCTGCATTTGACATAGATATTATTGAAGCATTAAAAAAAGAAGGTAAAATTGAAAACAACACCTTTGTAATCTGTAATGGATTCAAAAGAGAGAAATATATATCTAATATTGCAAAGCTCATAAATGGTGGGCATAAAAATTGCATCCCAATTATAGACAATTATGAGGAATTGCCTCTATTAACAAATGAAATCAAACATAAGTTCAAAGTAGGAATTCGAATTGCTTCTGAAGAGGAACCAAAATTTGCATTTTACACCTCTCGTTTGGGTATTGGATATAAAAATATCGTAGACTTTTATAATCAACAAATCAAAAACAACCCTTATGTTGAATTAAAAATGTTACATTTTTTTATTAATACAGGAATTAGGGACACCTCATATTACTGGAACGAATTAATAAAATGCCTAAAGGTCTATGTCAACCTAAAAAAAGCATGCCCAACATTAGACAGTTTGAATATTGGTGGCGGATTTCCAATAAAAGACTCTCTTGCATTTGATTTTGATTATGAATATTTGATTGAAGAGATTATCAATCAAATTCAACTAACTTGTACCGAGGCTGGTGTGTCTGTTCCAGATATTTTTACCGAATTTGGAAGTTTTACAGTTGGTGAAAGTGGTGGTATGATATATGAAGTTCTGTGTCAAAAACAACAAAATGATCGTGAAAAATGGAACATAATAAATTCTTCATTCATCACCACATTGCCAGATACATGGGCAATCAATAAACGTTTCATAATGCTTCCCCTCAACCGATGGAACGATTCGTATGAGCGAATACTACTAGGCGGATTGACTTGCGACAGTGACGATTATTATAATAGCGAACAACATGTTAATGCCGTCTATTTACCAAAATATCGTCCAGACAAACCACTTTTTATTGGGTTTTTTAACACTGGTGCCTATCAAGAAAACATTGGAGGATATGGAGGTTTACAACATTGTTTAATTCCAGCTCCCCAACATATTTTAATCGCTAAAAATAAAAATGAAACCCTTGAGATTACTCAAAATAAAGAACAACAAACTAATAAAGATTTTTTAAACATCTTAGGATATGAGCTCACCTAAAATATTTGGGGGAATCCCAGAAAAATTTACAAAATACGACAAGGCAAAAATCGTATTACTTCCAGTGCCGTTTGATGGCACAAGCACTTGGCAAAAAGGGGCAGATAAAGGATTTGATGCCTTTATTGAAGCTTCAGAAAACATGGAATTGTATGATATTGAAACAGAAAGTGAAGTTTATAAAAATGGAATTTCTATTTTAAATACTATTACAGAAAACTCTTCCCCAGTGGCCATGGTAGAGGCCGTTTATAAAACAGTCAAAAAACAAATAAAATGCAATAAATTTGTAACCCTTTTTGGAGGAGAGCATTCAATTTCCATTGGTGCTATTAGAGCATTTTATGAAAGTTTTGATAACCTAACTGTACTTCACCTAGACGCACATGCTGATTTGAGAAAGGAATATGAGGGATCGAAATATAACCATGCTTGTGCTGTTTATGAAGCGAGTCAAAACACAAATCTTATACAAATTGGAATTCGATCTATGGATGTTTCTGAAAAGCTTACCATGGATTTCGAAAAGGTCTATTTTGCACATGAAATAGCACAGGATGACTTTTGGATGGATAGTGCCATAGAACAAATGACAGAAAACGTTTTTATTACATTTGATTTGGATGTTTTAGACCCCTCTATTATGCCTAGCACAGGAACTCCTGAACCTGGTGGCTTACTTTGGAACGAAACACTAGAGTTTCTCAATAAAGTATTTAATGAAAAAAATGTTGTTGGGTTCGATATCGTAGAATTGTGTCCAAATTCAACTAACAAAGCACCCGATTTTTTAGCTGCTAAATTATACTACAAAATGCTCAGTTATAAGTTTTCAAGTAATAAAATGACGGAAGAGTATGAAGAAGAATTTAATGACAATTTTCATTCTCCATTTAGTAAATTATCTAAATTCAAAGACAATGACTATGACAAATTCTAGAGGTCCAATTTCCAAATTTTTGGAGACTCATTTTTTACACTTTAATTCAGCAGTATTATTAGATGCTGCAAAAGCCTATAAATACCAACTAAACAACAATTCAAAAATGTTAGTATCAATGGCTGGCGCTATGAGTACAGCAGAAATTGGAAAAACTTTTTCTGAAATGATTAGACAGAATAAAGTCCATATTATTTCTTGTACAGGTGCAAATTTAGAGGAAGATATAATGAATTTAGTCGCACATTCACATTACAAACGTATCCCTAATTACAGAGATTTAACACCAGAGGACGAATGGGATTTATTGTTGAAAGGACTAAATAGAGTAACAGATACCTGTATTCCAGAAGAAGAGGCTTTTAGACGTCTTCAAAAACATATCTTTAAAATCTGGAAAAATGCAGAGGATAATAACGAGCGTTACTTTCCACACGAATTTATGTACAAGCTACTATTATCAGGAGTTTTAGAAGATTATTATGAGATTGAAATTAAAGACTCTTGGGTGTTCGCTGCGGCTCAAAAGGATTTACCAATGGTTGTTCCTGGTTGGGAAGATAGCACAATGGGAAATATTTTTGCTTCATATGTATTAAAAGGAGAGCTTAAAGCGAGTACAATGAAATCTGGAATTGAATACATGACCTTCCTTGCTGATTGGTACTCTAAAAATTCAGAACATGGTATTGGTTTCTTTCAAATAGGAGGTGGTATAGCAGGAGATTTTCCTATCTGTGTCGTCCCAATGCTCTACCAAGATATGGGCCAAGAATACACTCCTTTTTGGAGTTACTTTTGCCAGATTAGCGACTCTACAACAAGCTATGGCTCCTATTCTGGAGCTGATCCAAACGAAAAAATTACCTGGGGTAAACTCGATATTGATACTCCAAAATTCATAATAGAAAGTGACGCAACGATTGTGGCGCCCTTAGTTTTTGCATATATTTTAAACTTTTAAAAAATGAAACGAATTATTGTTGGTTTTGACAAATTAAGCCCAAAGATTCTAAACCTTTTTGTAGAAAGATACCCCGATGGCTATGGTGATAATGATATAATAGAGTTTAAAAATGGTACTGGAGAAACAATTCAAGCAGTAGAATTGAAAAGTACTGATACAGTGTATTTGATTAGAATAGGTAAAAAAATGAATCAAATTATTCAAGAATTTGAAGATGAGCAATCTGAACTTAATGAAGATTCAGAATTTATTGAAGAAGATAAAGAGATTGACCCTAACTATGATTTTGACCTCACATAAATTAATTGAACAACATTATGAATACAATTTCTCATCTCTCTTTGCCGTGTTTAAATATTTCTGAAACCTTAAAGTTTTATAAAAATGAGTTAGGTTGTGAAATCGGAAGATCGCTTGATGTAAATCTTTTTTGGCCATCAAACAACTTTTACCAAATCGGGTAAATATAGTTTTAACAGTCCAGGCAGTCACCCCTGCAACAATAATTACAGCCGTAACCACCATAGCAATAGCAGCTAATGTTTCCCAAACCATTACTGACAATCCAATTGTATAAGCAGCACCATTTAAGCTAAATACTAAAATAGAATCAATAGAAGAGCGTTACGCCCTTGGTGAATTAGACAGCGCTATTTACAAAAAGTTTAAAGACAAGTATGAAACTCAAAAAGAAGAATTACAGTCAAAAATTGAAAATCCAACATTAAATAGTTCGAACCTTGAATTGGCTATTGATAAAGCGCTTAGTTTATCCGCATCTCTTGAGAAGATTTGGACTGAAGGGGATTTAAAACAAAAACAAAAACTTCAAAATTTAGTGTTTCCATCCGGTCTGGGTTACGACAAGTCAAACGACCGAGTTCGAACCCCAAAAGTGAACGCTATTTTTGGCTCAATACCAATATTATCGAAGGAAATTTCAAATATTAAAAATGGAGAACCAATTCCTGTGAATCAATTCTCCGATTTAGTGACCCAGAAGGGATTCGAACCCCCAACCGTCAGAGCCGAAATCTGATATTCTATCCAGTTGAACTACTGGGCCATTATATTTAAGATAGTTTAGCTTTCACTAACGTTGATATTGTTTTGCCATCGGTTTTGCCTGCTAGAGTTTTGCTGACCACACCCATCACACGTCCCATGTCTTTCATTCCTGAAGCTCCCAAAGATTCAATAGTTTCAACTACTACTTTTTCTACTTCTGACTCCTCGAGCATTTGTGGTAAGAACTGACTAATGACCTCTGCTTCTGCAAGTTCAGGTTCTGCCAAATCCAAACGGTTTTGTTTCGTAAAAATATCGGCACTGTCACGACGTTGTTTGACTAGTTTTTGTAATAGTTTGAATTCACCTTCTTCACTCAGTTCTGCACCAGAACCACTTGTTTGTGCTAATAAAATTGCAGACTTTACTGATCTTAAAGCTGTGAGGGCTACAGTGTTCTTGGATTTCATTGCGGCTTTAAGCGCTGTCATTACTGAATCTTGTAAGCTCATGAGTTTGAATATAAATTAGTATGCGAATATAATAAAAACAAAAAAATTAGTTCTTAGAAATAAAAAAAACCTGAAAAAAAGATAATTCTTTTCAGGTTTTAAATTTAAAATTTAATTGATCTAGTCTACATTGTCATGTAAATACGAATTATTTGAGCGCAGTTGGACCTCATCATTATCGTCAAGTCCTATTGTTGTTCTTGAAGACTGTACATCCGAGGAATGGGCTACATCGTTCAAATTTACCCCTTGACGTTTATAGGCCGGTTCTTTTTCAATGTCATCAATTTTTGAAGTATTGAATTTATAATTAAAAGCCTTCATTTTTTTTCGTCTCTCATCAGCTCTTTCACGAAGCGATGTAGAAATTGGACTGTTATAAGGATCTGTTGTTTCTTCGGGCGCTTTGGTTACTGCACGTTCTTTGACTGTTACTTTAGTAAATGTCATTTCTTCATCCACATCAACTCCGGCCTCAGCGGATTGTTTTTCGCCCTCATATTTTTCTCCTGTCTGTTCCAAAACAATATGATCATCTAAAACATAACGTGTTTCGCCTTCATCATTTGCTTCTGTAACTGGAATTAGTTCAATATAGTCATTTACTTCAATGCTATTTACAGTAGCATCTTCTAATGTAAAAACTTCCACCTCCTCAGATTCTGATAGCGTTGATTGATTTGAAATCGGCAGGTCAAACGTTAACATCGTTTGATCGTCTTGAACCGCTTCAATATCATGAGCTTCTGGCTGTAGCGAGGTAACTTCATTGATTATAAAATCGTCTTCTGGCTCTTCAGAATTCATGACCTCACAATCAACATCTAAATCTCTTATAGCTGCTGTAGTTGAAATCAAATCTGAATCCGAAAACGCTTGTGTTTCAACAGCAGTAATCGCTTCCTCATCTTCCTCTTCTTCGAGAGTGTGAATCACGGTAGTTTCGCTTACGGGTTGCTTAGGCTTTGAAGGTGTGCTTACAGGATCAACAGGCATTAAATCATGTACCATTTTTTGTTCATCTTCAAGGGCATGAACTACTTTTTTGACCTCAGTATTTGTAATATCATTTTGTTGATCTACGTCAAATCCCGTTGCAATAATAGTTACCGAAACTGCATCTCCTAAAGTTTCATCTTCACCAACACCCATAATAATATTAGCACCGAAACCAGCTTCAGCTTGAATATGATCATTTATTTCTCCTATTTCATCAATCGTAATTTCTTGAGCACCAGAAACGATAAGTAGTAATACGTTTTTGGCACCCGTAATTTTATTGTCATTAAGTAATGGAGAATCTAATGCATTTGTGATCGCTTCCTGTGCTCTGTTTTGTCCAGATGCAGAAGACGACCCCATAATAGCAGTACCGCTATTACTCAACACGGTTTTAGCATCACGTAAATCAATATTTTGTAGGTAATGGTGTGTGATCACCTCAGCAATACCACGTGCAGCAGTAGAAAGCACTTCATCGGCTTTAGAAAACCCTGCTTTAAACCCTAAATTCCCATAAACTTCTCTTAATTTATTATTGTTTATGATAACTAATGAATCCACTGTTTTTCGAAATTTTTCAATGCCCTGATGGGCCTGAGCATTTCTGATTTTGCCTTCAAATTCGAAAGGCATAGTCACAATACCAACAGTAAGGATATCCAATTCTTTTGCCATTTTTGCGATGATAGGCGCAGCTCCAGTTCCTGTTCCACCACCCATACCAGCTGTGATAAACACCATTTTAGTATTTGTTGTTAGCATGGCACGAATATCTTCTAGACTTTCGACAGCAGATTGCTCACCAATTTCTGGGTTAGCGCCGGCACCTAATCCTTCAGTCAAATGGACTCCAAGTTGAATTTTATTGGGAACGCCACTATTGTTCAAGGCTTGTGAATCTGTATTACAAATTACAAAATCGACGCCTTTGATCCCTTGTTTAAACATGTGGTTAATAGCATTACTTCCTCCCCCACCAACACCAATGACTTTGATGACGTTAGATTGGTTTTTTGGGAGATCGAATGTGATTCCAAAATCGTTACTGCTGCTCATATACTTAATTTTACTGGTTATAAATTTTATTCTGCATTATCTAAAAAGTCCTTAACTCGTTCAGTTAATTTATCAAGAAAACTTCGATTATCTCGAGAGGATTCCACAGGGATTTGAATGGTTTCTTCTTCTGTGTCCTCTTCTTCTGGGGTTTCAACACTTCGTTTTTCTTGTCGCAACAAGCTATCCATGACTAACCCAACTGCTGTCGCATACATTGGACTTGTAATGTCGCTATCACTATCGCCTGCCAAATGCTCGTTCGGATAGCCGACTCTAGTATCCATACCTGTGATGTATTCTACTAACTGTTTCAAGTGTTTCAACTGACTACCACCACCTGTCAATACTATACCTGCGATGAGTTTTTTCTTCTGTTCTTCATGACCATAATTTTTGATCTCCACATAAACTTGTTCAATAATTTCAACCACTCGGGCATGAATTATTTTTGATAAGTTTTTGAGTGTAATTTCTTTTGGGTCACGACCTCTTAAACCTGGTATCGATACGATTTCATTTTCCTTATTTTCTCCTGGCCAAGCAGATCCAAACTTTATTTTTAATAACTCCGCCTGTTTTTCTATAATTGAGCACCCTTCTTTGATGTCTTCTGTAATCACATTACCACCAAAAGGAATCACGGCGGTATGACGAATGATGCCATCTTTAAAAACAGCTAAATCTGTTGTTCCCCCTCCAATATCAATCAACGCTACACCGGCCTCTTTTTCTTCTTGGCTTAAGACTGCATTTGCCGAGGCTAGAGGCTCTAAAGTAATACCATCTAAATCTAAGCCTGCAGTTTGTACACAGCGCCCAATATTTCGAATAGATGACACTTGACCTACAACCACATGAAAATTTGCTTCTAGACGTTCGCCATACATCCCAATAGGTTCTTTGATTTCGGCCTGCCCATCTACCTTATAGTCTTGAGGCAAAACATGAATGATTTCTTCTCCAGGTAACATCACTAGTTTGTGAACTTGATTGATAAGCCGATCAATATCCTCTTCATTAATCACAAGTTCAGAATTTTCTCTGGTGATATAATCACTATGTTGAAGGCTACGAATGTGTTGTCCTGCAATCCCAACGGTTACGTCTCCAATCTTAAGACCTGAATCCGCTTCCGATTCTAAAACAGCCTGTTGGATGGACTGTATCGTTTGTGTGATATTATTGACAACTCCTCTATGAACTCCTAAGCTTTTGGACTTTCCAATGCCAAGTATTTCTAATTTGTCATATTCATTTTTACGACCTATCATAGCCACAATTTTTGTGGTACCAATATCTAATCCTACTGAAATGTTCTGAGCTTCCATACCTTTATTTTTTTGTACAAACAACTTGATTCTTAAACTGTAAATTCACACTTTTATATATATCTAACATCTTATCTTTTTTTGCTTTTTGATAAAATGCTTTTAAATTTTTCATTTTCTCATCTAATCTGTCGAGACGTCCTACTATAATTTCAAAATCCAACACCCTCATCCTCAAACTAATACTCCCTGTTTCATTTTGATGTATTTCTGTGACATACGTTTTTAAAAATGAATCGGTATCTATTTTTAAAGCCATACGATAAACAGCTTCCAATTGATCTTTTTCGACTTCACCAGTAACCAAAGGCACACGCGCACTGTGTTGGGTAGACAAAGGCATGTCTAAACCGTCTTCATCAATATAAAATATTGACCCAGACTGAACTCTTGCAATCGGTCGTCGTTGTTCTACTTTTGCCCTAACCTCTCCGTTTACAGTGAGATACACCTGAGCTGACTTTATCATGTCATCTAACTCTAGTAAACGCTCCATCTCCTTCAAATCTAAATTATCTTTAGGTAAGTTATACAGTTCCTCTTGATTTTGTATTAACAATTTATTAACCATTTCTGAAGTAATATAAACGTTCTCACTTCCTGTAAACTGCACAGCTATTTTGGACACTAGACGACGGTTGTTTTTATGAGACGAAAAAGCATATAAAAACACTACAAATCCTAGCAACAACACGCCTTTGAACATATTCCAATTAATACGCATAGCTTAATTTTTCTTTTAACTTTGATACTTCAACTCCAATATCTCCTGCTCCAAGAGTTATAAATATTGGATGCCCAATATTTTTTATTTCGCTTACAATTTGCGATTTGGATATTAGTTTTTTGACCGGGCTTTTGATTTTCTCTAATAACCAACGCGATGTAACTCCTGAAATCGGAAGCTCTCTTGCAGGATAAATCTCCAACAAAAACACCGCATCAAATTGAGACAAACTCGCTGCAAAATCATCCACAAAATCCTTAGTTCTACTAAATAAATGAGGCTGAAACACTACTGAAACTTTTTCAGTGGGATACATTTCTTTGACAGCCTGATACACTGCATTTAATTCTGTAGGATGATGAGCATAATCATCAATAAACACAAAATCATCTGTTTTTATTTGATAGGTAAATCGTCTTTTGACCCCTTTATAGGTCTTTAATGCGTTTTTCAAATCCACTGCAGCACAACCAAACTCTAGCGCCATCGCCATGGCGGCGACTGCATTAGACACATTATGTGTACCTGGCAAATGAAAAAGTAGATTTTCGATACGGCCAGTTGGGGTTTGGAGATCAAACCGGTACGCTCCATTCTTTACCTGAATATGTAGTGCTGCATAATCAGCGTTCTCATTTACGCCATAAGTAATGCCCTCTAAAGGCAGTCCGTTTCTAACAAACAGTTTTCCTGATGGCTTAATCTTTTTTGTGAACGCCCTAAATGTTTCTACTAAATCTTCTTCAGAACTATAAATATCAAGATGGTCGGCATCCATAGAAGTGATACATGCAAAATCTGGACGCAATGTTAAAAATGAACGGTCAAATTCATCCGCTTCAACCACTGATATCTCCGTCCCATTTTGAATTAAATTGGAGTGATAATTCTCGGTAATACCTCCAATAAATGCCGTTACTTTTTCATTACACTCATACATTAAATGTCCCAAAATACTACTTGTTGTGGTTTTACCATGTGTCCCCGCAACAGCCAAACATTGAGTCTGTTCCGTAACTAATCCTAAGAGCTCAGAACGTTTTAAAACCTTAAAATCATTGGTTTTAAAATACTGAAAGATTGCATTTGATTCTGGTATTGCCGGGGTAAACACAACAAGCGTTGCTGTTGGATTCATGAAAGATTCATCTATTTGATCTAACAAGGTTTCAAATTGAATTTCAACCCCTAAATCTTCAAGTGACGCCGTAATTGTGGTAGATACTCTATCATATCCACCAACATTTTTCCCAGCAGCAACACAATATTTTGCAAGCGCACTCATGCCAACACCTCCGATGCCAATAAAATAGACGTTATGTACGGATTTTAAATTCATTTATGTAGTAGCTTTTCAATTTCATCCACAATAGATTGTGTTGCGTTTTTTAAGGCTAATTGTTTTATAGCGGCTGACAGTTCGAGTTGTGTGGATTCAGAACTAATAAGTGCTGAAAATTGAGATTCAAAATTTGATTCTAAGTCCTGTTCGCGAATTAATAGCGCAGCGCCTTTCCCTGAAACCGCTGATGCATTTTTGGTTTGATGGTCTTCCGATACATTTGGAGATGGAATAAAAATCACAGGCTTCCCAACCACACAAAGCTCAGAAACCGAACTTGCACCAGCTCTGGAAATTATTACATCTGCCGACGCATAAGCTAAATCCATTCGATTTAAAAAGGTATGAACCTGCACGTTAGCATTTGAATTATAGCGACTATAATCCTCTTCATATAATTTTCCACATTGCCATATAAGCTGAATATCTAATTTTTTGAGGTAGTCTAGCTTAGACTCCACCAACTGATTTATACGGCGCGCGCCTAGACTACCCCCCAGTACCAGCAGCGTTTTTTTATGGGGATCTAAACCAAAAAATGTACTAGCTTCCGCTGATTTACCTTCTAAATCTACCACATCTTGACGTACTGGATTCCCAGTTAATATTAGCTTTTCTTTTGGAAAAAACCGTTCTAAACCTTCATAGGCAACACAAACTTTAGTTACTTTTTTGGACAATAATTTATTGGTAATTCCTGGAAATGAATTTTGCTCTTGGATCAGTGTCGGGACACCCTTCATAGCAGCCACTTGAAGTAAAGGACCACTAGCAAATCCACCTGTCCCAATAACGACATCAGGTTTAAAGGAGTTTAAAATTGCCATAGACCTAAACAAACTCATGACTAATTTAACAGGAAATAATACATTCTTAAAAGTTAATCGTCTTTGAATTCCTGAGATCCACAGACCAATAATAGAATAGCCTGCTTGAGGCACTTTCTGCATTTCCATCTTATCTTTTGCACCGACAAACAAAAACTCCGATTTTGGGAATCGTGCTTTTAGCGCGTTTGCAATGGCAATCGCAGGATAAATATGCCCTCCTGTTCCTCCACCTGATAATATGATTTTATATGCGCTCATTACAATGCTTCACTTAATATTTCTAAAGGGTGTTGACCTTCGGTTTCTTGTGTGTTTTCGACATCTGGTTTAACGCTTACACTTAGGACTATTCCTAGCGCTAAGCATGTAACCCAAATAGAAGTTCCTCCGCTACTTATTAGCGGTAATGTTTGTCCTGTTACTGGAAAAAGCTCTACTGCAACACCCATATTCACTAAGGCCTGAAATACAATCGGAATCCCAACGCCTATGGTTAAAAGCTTTCCAAATACCGTGTCGGAATTTTGGGCAACGATTACAATTCTAAATAATAACCACAAATACAAAAGCAGCAAAGAAATCCCTCCAATCAGCCCATATTCCTCAATAATAATAGCGTAAATAAAATCGGAAGACGACTGGGGTAAAAAGTTTTTCTGAACACTCTTGCCAGGACCTAAGCCTTGAATACCACCGGTTGCAATTGCTATTTTGGCTTGTTCGATTTGATAATCTTCTTGAGTAACCTCTGTGTTCATAAAACTAGAGATTCGACTGGTCCACGTATCAACTCTATTGGGCATCAAATTAGGAAATGCTTTTGCCGTTAACACAAAAAACATCAAAACAACGATACCCGAACCTACAATAATAGCTAAGTATTTTAATGGATAACCCCCCAAAAACGTTAACAAAATAGCCATTGAAAAAATGAGGGCAGTAGTAGAGAAGTTAGCAGGAAGAATTAAGGCTAATACGATAAAAACTGGAAGCCATAACGGAAGAATAGAGGCTTTAAATGTGACCACTTCATCTTTTACTTTTGATAAATAGCGTGCTATATAGACCATTAAAACCAAAGCAGCCAGTGTCGAGGGCTGAAATGTAAAACCAACAATAGGCACTCGAATCCATCGACTTGCATTGGCTCCTCCAATAGTTGTTCCTTGTAGCATTGTGACCATTAATAATATTAAAACCACAGGGATCATCACTAATGAAAGGCCTCTAAAATAGCGGTAAGGAATTTTATGAACACCATAAATAATTGAAAACCCTAAAAACAAATGCACAAAATGCTTGATAAAATATCTAAAAGTATTGCTACCGTCTCCAATGTAAGCTAAATTACTAGCCGCACTGTACACCGGAAGAAATGAGAATATAGCCAGCAACGCGGCAATAGCCCAAATGATTCGATCTCCTTTTATGTTATCAAATACTGTTTTCATTATAATTGTCTCACTGCTGCTTTAAATTGTTGACCTCGGTCTTCATAATTTTCAAATAAATCAAAACTTGCACAAGCAGGCGACAATAATACAGACTCCCCAGCTGTGGCAATATTATACGCAATTTTAACAGCTTCACTCATGTATTGCGTTTCAATAATGGTGTCTACCATAGATCCAAACGCATCAAACAATGCCTCATTATCTTTACCTAAACAGATTATTGCTTTAACTTTTTCATTTACAAACGGAAACAAGGAGGTGTAATCATTGCCTTTATCGACACCACCAACGATCCAAACCGTTGCTGTATTCATGCTTTCCAAAGCAAAATAAGTCGCATTGACATTTGTTGCTTTAGAATCGTTTATATAGTTGACTTTATTGATTGTTAGGACTTGCTCTAAGCGGTGTTCTGCGCCTTGAAACCCCTCCAAACTTTCTCTGATCGTAGCTTTTCTGATTTTCAATAGATGCGCCACTGTGGATGCAGCCATCGCATTTTTAATATTGTGCTTCCCTTCTAAAGCTAAGTTTGTTGTTGACATAATTATATTTCTTTTATTAATATCTATTACTAAATTGTTTTGTTCTAAATACGCCCCATTTGCTACAGTTTTTGTAAGCGAAAAAGGCACTAATGTCGATTGAATTGGATGTGTTTCTATATAGGATACGATAACCTCATCATCAGCATCATATATCAAATAATCCTCTGAAGTTTGATTCATTACGATTCTAAATTTTGAAGCGATATAGTTTTCAAACTTATGATCATAGCGATCCAAATGATCTGGAGTAATATTGGTGATAATAGCGATATGTGGCCTAAACTTTTCAATACCGTCCAACTGAAAACTACTAAGCTCCAAAACGTAATTGGCATTGGCATTAAGGACTTGTTTTGCAAAACTTTCACCAATATTTCCACCCATTGCTACATCTAACCCTGCCTGCTTTAAAATATGGTGCACCATTAGGGTTGTTGTAGTTTTACCATTACTTCCCGTAATTCCGATAATATTGGCTGTTGTGTATAATCCAGCAAATTCAATTTCAGACACCACTGCAATAGCCGCCTCTGACAAATTTTGAACCAGCGGGTTATGATCGGGGATTCCAGGGCTTTTTACAACTAAATCTGCTTTTAAAATTTCAGATTCAGTATGTCCTTCATCTTCCCATTCAATCTCATTATGTGTAAGAACGTCTTTATATTTTTGGGTGATCTTTCCTGCATCAGAAAGAAACACCTTATATTCTTTTTCTTTTCCTAGCAGAGCAGCACCTACTCCACTTTCACCCCCGCCAAGAATTACCAATCGTTTCATCTAGCGAATTTTCAAGGTGACTATTGTTAAAATCGCTAACAAAATTCCTATAATCCAAAACCGGGTTACGATTTTGCTTTCATGGTATCCTGATTTTTGATAATGATGATGCAAGGGAGCCATTTTAAAAATGCGACGCCCTGCTCCATATTTTTTTCTCGTATATTTAAAGTAACCTACTTGCAATACCACCGATAAGTTTTCTGCTAAGAAAATTCCACATAATACAGGAATCAACCATTCTTTACGAACCGCAATAGCTATAACTGCAATAATGCCGCCTATGGTCAGGCTTCCTGTGTCGCCCATAAACACTTGTGCTGGATAAGTATTATACCACAGAAAACCTATCAATGCTCCAACAAAAGCTGCGATATAAATCGTGATTTCCTCGACACGTGGGATGTACATTATATTCAAATAGTCTGAGAAAATGATATTACCTGATACCCAAGCAAAAATCCCTAAAGTCAGTACTATAATAGCAGATGTACCTGCTGCTAAACCATCAATTCCATCGGTTAAATTAGCTCCATTTGATACCGCAGTTATAATGAAGATGACTGCTAATACAAATACAATCCATGCATATTTTTCAAGACCAGGATGTATCCAAGTGATTAAATCTGCATAATCAAATTCGTTTAACTTCACAAAAGGAATGGTTGTTTTGGTTGATTTTGTTTCAGGATAGAACTGAATACCCGTCTGTTCGGCTGCTGATTCAATTTGTAGATGTGCAGGGATTTTCTCTTTGACCGTCACTTCACTATGAAAAAACAAGGTCGTACCAATAATAATCCCTAAGCCAATTTGACCTAACACTTTAAACCGCCCTTTTAACCCTTCTTTATCGTTTTTAAATTTCTTGATATAATCATCTAAAAACCCAATTACTCCCATCCATAAGGTTGTAATTATCAATAAAATAATATAAATATTATCTAATTTGGCTAATAGAAGAACTGGAATTAGAGTCGCTAAAATAATAATCAGACCACCCATTGTTGGAGTTCCTGCCTTTTCCTTTTGCCCTTCCAACCCTAAATCGCGTATGACTTCACCAACTTGTTGTTTTTGAAGAAAACTAATAATTCGTTTTCCAAAAATAGTAGAAATCAATAGTGACATAATAATAGCCACTGCCGCTCTAAATGTCAAGAACCCAAAGAGGGAAGCTCCAGGAAATTGGTGCGATTCTTCTAAATATTTAAATATATAGTACAACATCTTATTTTTGTAATTCTATTAATATGGTTTGTGTTATTTTATAATCGTTGAAATCCGATTTAACGCCTTGTATCTCTTGATAGGTCTCATGCCCTTTACCCGCAACGAGAATAATATCGTTAGGTTGTGCTAATTGACAGGCGGTTTTAATAGCTTGTTTTCTATCTGTAATTGATAAGGTTTTTTTAAAATTTTGAGCTTTGACTCCAGACTCCATTTCCGCAATAATTTGATCTGGATCTTCAGATCTTGGATTATCACTTGTGAAAATAACTTTGGTACTCAAAGCAGAAGCTATATGTGCCATTTTTGGACGCTTTGTTTTATCCCGATCACCCCCACACCCAACTACAGTAATGAGCGTTTCATTAGTAGTTCGAATCGCATTGATGGTTTCTAAAACATTTTTTAAAGCATCGGGTGTATGTGCATAATCTATGATTGTCGTAATATTTGAATCTGAAGTAAAATATTGAAAACGTCCGTTCACATTTTCAAGCGTACTCATGATACGAAGTGTTTCTGTGGTTTTCAACCCTAAAAGTTCAGCTGTCGCATAAATGGCAGTTAAATTATAAGCATTAAAACGTCCAATCAATCGAACCCAGACCTCATTATCGTTCACCTTTAATAATAAGCCTCTAAATTGATTTTCAAGAATTTGAGCTCGAAAATCAGCATAGCTTTTCAAAGCATAAGTGTAGGACTTTGCCTTGGTGTTTTGCAACATCACAGCGCCGTTTTTGTCATCGCCATTAACTAAGGCAAATGCATGCGCTGGCAAGTGATCAAAAAATGATTTTTTTACATCTCTATATTCTGCAAACGACTTATGGTAGTCCAAATGATCATGCGAAAGATTTGTGAATACACCACCAGCAAAAGTTAATCCTTCAGTCCTAAATTGATGAATACCATGAGAACTTACTTCCATAAAACAAAACTCCACCCCTTCAGTATTCATTTGGCTGAGGTACGCATTGATCACCAATGAATCTGGAGTTGTATGCGTCGATGGAAATTCTGTGTCATTTACCCGAATCTTTACGGTAGAGAGCAACCCAACTTTGTAGCCCGCACTTTTAAATAACTCATATAATAATGTTGCTACAGTTGTTTTACCGTTGGTTCCTGTTATACCAATAAGCTTTAAATTGTCTGATGGATTGTCAAAATAATTTGAAGCCACAACCGCTAGTGCTTTCCCTGAATTGATAACTTTTATATAAGTTACGGTCTCTATTAATTGGTCTGGAAAATCTTGACATATCACTACACTAGCGCCTTGACTGATGGCTTTAGAAATAAAATCGTGCCCATCCAAAACACCACCTTTAATTGCCACAAACACATCGTCTTTTTGAATCGCTCGAGAATCATATTGTATCATCGCCACTGCCCTATCGGTTGAGCCGACAACGGATTCAATAGACACTTTATATAATATGTTTTTTAAATTTTTCAAGATAGTACCAGAGTTACTGTTGTGTTAGATTTAATTTTTTGACCACTTTTAATGGATTGTTTCGATACAGTTCCACTACCTTTAATCTGAACTTTTAGGCCCATATTTTCTAAAATAGCAATCGCATCCATCGCCGACATTCCTCTTAAATTTGGCATTATGGTGATGTACTTTTGTGCAATTGCATAATACTGATCATAATCCCTTTCAACTGGCTCTGCCTTTTGATTAATGTCATTAACCTCATCAACTAAAGGTGAATCTGTATATATTTTTTGTGCAATTTTTTTGAATACTGGTCCTGAGACATCTGCACCGTAATAGCCAACACTTTTATCGGGTTCATGAATCACAACAATGCAAGAATATTTTGGGTCATCAGCAGGAAAATACCCTGAAAAAGAGGATATATAATTCAGTTGCTCTTTATTGACATAATCCTTTTGACAGGTTCCTGTTTTGCCCGCCATTGAAAAATCGCTCGAATACAATCCATGTCCAGTGCCGTGCTCTTTTTCGACCACATTTTTAAGGAGCGCCTGAAGCTTTGAAACCGTTTCTTTTGAACAAATTTGAGGGTTAATAACTTGCGTCTCAAACACTTCTATTGAGGAGTCGATTGCTTTAATTTCACGTAAAAATTTTGGACGCACCATCACCCCATTATTTGCAATTGCATTATAAAAGGTCAAGGTTTGCAAAGGCGTAAAAGACACGCCATAACCATAGGCCATCCATTGTAAAGCAATGCCACTCCATCGCCCGTTTTTAATTCTTGGATCTGGAATAATGGATTTTCCTTCTCCAATCAATGGCAAGCCTAACGAATCTTGAAGGCTCATCCTGTATAGGCCATCTACAAATTTTTCTGGATTATTTTTGTATGCAGAATGAATCGCTTTAACTATCCCTGTATTAGAGGACACCTCAAAAGCTTTCGCTATTGATACGACTCCATAACCTCCTTTTTTTGAATCTTTAACTTTTTTACCATAAAAAGACAAAACCCCTTTTTTGGTGTCTACAAGCGATGTGGTGTCTATAACCTTATCTTCCAAAGCAACTGCCAATGCCATTAATTTAAATGTAGAACCAGGCTCATGCGATTCGCCAACAGCATAGTTTAGACGTTCATAATAAAGACCGCTTTTATTACGTCCCAAATTAGAAATTGCGCGAATTTCTCCTGTCTTAGTTTCCATGACTACCACAGTACCGTGATCTGCTTTATATTTTTCTAATTGTTCTAGTAGCGCATGGTGAGCGATATCCTGAATATTAACGTCAATGGTGGTATATACATCATAACCATCTTGGGGTTCCACTTGGTTATAATCCTCAATAGGCTTCCATTGGCCCTTACCAATTTTCTGCTTGCGCCTTTGACCATCTTTGCCTCGCAAATACTTAGCACCAAAAGCACCATCTATTCCTACTCGTGTAACATTCCCTTGATCGTCAAAACGTTCATACCCTATCAGTCTTTGCGCTATGGACCCCATTGGATAATCGCGTTTCGTTGTCTGCTCAACAATAAGCCCACCTTTAAAAGCACCTAGATCTAAAAGGGGGAAATTTCTGAACTGTAAATATTCCGAATAATCTAAATTACGCGCCAATAAAAGATAGCGGTTTTTATTTTCTCGGGCTAAGCGCAATTTGCGTTTAAGTTCTGCAGACGAGGTATTGTGAAAATTTGCAAGCGAATCACACAAAGGCTCAATAAAGGCTTCATAATTTTTATTTGATGGCGCTACTAAGTCAATACGAATATCATACTTAGGGACTGATGTTGCCAACAGACTTCCACCCACTGAATAGACATTACCACGATTGGCTGGGATTTTTACAGCTTTCGTTGTTCTTTCCATGGCTAGGCCTTTGTAGCGTTCGCCTTGCATAAACTGGATTGTCAATAATTTATAAATCACTAAAAGCGCAAAAACAAACAGCACTCCAGAAGTGAAGTAGAGCTTGCTCATTATGGACTTTTTAGTTGACTGCATTTAATTCGTTGGTTTAGATGTGATAATAATTTTGAAAGGGGGATTTGTGGACGGCTTGATTCCTTGATCCGATAACCGTTTTCGTATTTTCGACTCCATTTTAAGTGCCATTAATTGTGCTCGGGTTTCAACATAGGTGGAACGAAAAGCCTTCACTTGTTCGTTAAGCCTAGCAATCTTATGCACCTTACTGTCTGCACCATGAGAACTTGCAATCATTATAATTGCGAGAGCTAAAAAAAAGAAAATAAGACGCCAATTTTTAAAAGCACCATCGCTAACAAGAAAGGTTCCTTTTAAAATATTGTACATCTTGTTTTTCATTTTATTCTAAGATTTTACTTTTCAGCTATCCGCAGTTTGGCACTGCGCGCTCTATTATTTAATTTAATTTCTTCTGCATTTGGTACAATTAAACCGCCTGATTTTTTTAAGGGGACTTCAAAGTTTCCAAAGACATCTCTTTCTGGCTCTCCTTCAAATAATCCGTTTCTTATAAAGCGTTTAACTAAACGATCTTCAAGCGAATGATATGAGATCACACTTAAGCGCCCTCCTTCTTTTAACAACTCAGGTGTTTGCAATAAAAATTCTTTTAAGACTTCAATTTCCTGATTCACTTCAATTCTAATTGCTTGATATATTTGTGCCAAAATTTTATTTTCTCTTCCGTTAGGCAAATGCTTTTTCAAAACAGACTTTAATTCGAAAGTAGTTTCAATTGATTTATGCTGTCGTGCTTCTACAATAGTTCTTGCCAATGCAGGCGCCGTTCTTAACTCCCCATATTGCCAAAACACACGCTTAAGATCTTCTTCCTCATAAGTGTTTACCAAAGAATGAGCAGATAACACATCCTGTTGATTCATTCGCATATCCAATTGCGCATCAAATCGAATTGAAAAGCCTCTGTCAGCTTCATCAAATTGATGTGACGAGACTCCAAAATCTGCCAAAATTCCATCTACAGATTTTATACCATGAAATCTCAAAAATCGTTTGATATGCCTGAAATTCTCATTGATTAACAAAAAACGAGTATCATCAATCGTATTTAAAATAGCGTCTTTGTCCTGATCAAAAGCAATCAGCCTTCCCTTAGGACCCAAAAATTTTAGTATTTCTCGACTGTGACCACCACCACCAAATGTCACATCCACATAAATCCCATCCGCTTTAATATTTAAACCCTTTACGGTTTCCTTGAGCAATACGGGATTATGATATTCCATCTGCATCGTCTTGACCCATTACATCCTCAGCTAAATCTGCAAAATCATTTGCTGCATCATCGATTGCTTTTTCGTAGCTATCTTTATCCCAAATTTCAATAATATTTACTGCAGAAGTCACTACAATTTCTTTTGTTATTTTCGCAAAACCAACCAAGTCTTTAGGAATTAACAACCGTCCTGAAACATCTAAATCTACAGGCTTTACTCCAGCCGTAAATCGTCTGATGAAATCATTGTTTTTCTTTTTGAACCGATTGAGCTTATTCACATTCTGCATCATAGACTCCCACTCTTGCATTGGATACAACTCTAAGCAAGGCTGAAAGACCGCTCGCTTTAATACAAACCCGTTTTCTATAACAGAAGCAAGCTGCTTTTTAAACGCAACTGGCAGCATTAGCCGCCCTTTTGCATCTACTTTGCACTCATATGTTCCAATTAATGTATTCACGTGGATGTATTATGCTTTAAATAAATTATTGAATTCAAAGCTAAAAAATATTTACCACAATTTACCACAATTTACCACATTGTTAATAAATTTCTATAAACGGCGAAATACTTCGACCAAATGCACATTATTTCTGGGTACTCTCTAGGTAGTCAGTGACTTACAAAATGGGAAGTGCTATTAACAAACTACTGTTAATTACTTTTATTAGGCTAAAACAGGACTTTATTTGGGTCATAAAAAGGATAAAAGCCGTTGATGAATCCCTATAAATATTCAAAATATTTTAAATTAAATTGTGTAGATTTGCCAGAGATCAATTTTTTTAAGCATTCTATGGATTATAGTTTAAAACAAGAGGGAAAATTCAACTATGTTGAAATCGGTGAAGGGCGTCCAATTATAATTCTTCATGGGTTAATGGGCGGATTAAGCAATTTCGATGGTGTTGCAAATTTTTTTAGCAAAAATGGGTATATGGTTGTACTACCAGAACTCCCTTTGTACTCCTTAGCTTTACTAAAAACTAATGTTAAAAGTTTTTCAAACTACCTTAATGATTTTATCG
>Ga0206128_1001470_pt1 | contig 23291 bp, 26 predicted proteins | sample Helgoland_Spring_7_FD_148601 | JGI IMG/M metagenome (GOLD analysis project Ga0206128, IMG submission 148601) | Pelagic subsurface seawater microbial communities from Kabeltonne, Helgoland, North Sea - Helgoland_Spring_Bloom_20160426_1 | ecosystem: Environmental > Aquatic > Marine > Epipelagic ... | reverse complement strand
TACTACAACAAGTAACTGGAATTAATGCAATATATTTTTATGCAACTTCAATTTTTAAACAAACCGGAATTGGAACAGATGCTGCTTTTTCATCAGGAGTATTACTAAGCTTTACAACCGTTATATTTACATTAATAGCTATTTATCTTGTAGATAGAATGGGAAGAAGGCCACTATTACTGATTGGAATGACAGGAATTGCTATTAGTCTTTTAACATGTGCTTATGGATTTAATCAAGCAAAATATAAACTTTCAAATCAAGGAATCTTGTCATTGACAGAGATTGATTCTGATAAACTTTTAATATTTCAAGACGTCGAATACGATAGCGATGTAAAATTTAAAAAGGATATTAAATCTGTTATAGGTAATCAAGTTTATGCCAAAAATGAAGGTTCAATTTTAGAAGCTGCTATAGAAATGAATTCAACTTTAGTGCTTCTTGGTATTCTTGGTTTTATTGCATGCTTTGCATTCTCACTTGGACCAATTATGTGGGTAATGCTTTCAGAACTATTTCCAAATAAGTTTAGAGGACTAGCTATTGGAGTTATTGGTTTTGTAAATTCTTTTGCCAGTTGGACTATACAACAAATATTCCCTTGGGAATTGTCAAATTTAGGTAGTGCACTAACATTTTTAATTTATGGGTTGATAGCATTAGCTGGAGTTTTATTGTTTTTGAAAATACTTCCTGAAACAAAAGGTAAATCATTAGAAGAAATTGAATTGGAATTTGTAAAATAATAATATGAAAAAAATAATAATTATAGCTTTAATTATATGTATTGCTGGATACGCACTAATAGTTTATACTCCAAATAATTCAGTTAATCAAATTAATGACACTAATGAATTATGGGAAGTGGATTTTATAGATAATTTTGAATCTTTTAATTCTGATAATTGGCAAGATCAAAGAATTTGGGTTAATAATGAAAAGCAGTGTTATGTTCCAAACGGAGAGTACAATACTAGAGAAGTTAGTGAGGGTACTCTAAAAATAAGAGTAGTAAATCTTGAAGAAAAAGTGGAGTGTGATAATTTAGATAAATTTGGCAAACAACATCCAGAAACTCAGTATGTTGCTGGTAGAGTAGCTTCAAAAAACAGAAAAGAATTTGTGAAAGGTAAATGGACGGCTAGACTTCGAATTCAGGGTGAAAGCCAGCTTAGTATGTTTCCAGCATGGTGGATTTTAGGAGCTCAAAATAATGAATCACCTGTTCAAGAAGAAAATGAAAATGTGTGTTGGCCTATGACAGGTTCAGGTGAGATAGATATTTTTGAACATCATGGTGATTATGAAAAAGATCATTACACCACAGGAGCAATTAAAAATTTAGGAGATTGTGATAAAGGGGATTGGTGGAGTTTAAGATCAGGAGTGACTACAGTTTTAAATGAATTTAATGATTATTCAGTAGAGTGGGAAGAAAGTGATTTAGTTTATAGACTCAATGGAGATGAGGTTTATAGAAATATTGATCAAGGAGATGAATATCCAGAAGCTATGTTTGCAATTTTAAATTTTGCTAAAATAACTGATTCTCCAATGATAGGAGAATGGGTTATGGAAGTCGATTGGGTAAAACACGAATTTAAAAAGTATTAGCATTATGTCTAAAAATTTCAATAAATTCAAAACTAGATTTATTCCTAGTATTTTATTTTTAATAGTATTTATTATTTTTTTTCAAATTGAAAAATTTCAAGACTTCTTGATTGTCAATTTAGTAGCTCAACTATCTGTGTTTTTATTTGCAGCTTGTATTCCAGCGTTTCTAACTAAAAGAATGTCATATGTCGATATTGCTTGGCCTTTTGGATTAATATCAATTGGTATAATAGCATTGTTTTTTGGTGAAGGCTATATGCCTAGAAAAATTATTATCTCATCTCTTTATTTGCTAGCTGGACTTAGAATGGGATTAGGAGCACTGGTTTTATTAAAAAAAGGGTACTTAGACAAAGAACTCCCTAGATATCAATTTCAAAGAATAAGATGGAAAAAAAAAGGTTTCACAAATAACAGAATCTCTATACAATTTGAAATTCTTTTACAGTGTTTTGCCAACATAACTTTTCTTGCTATTCCAGCAATTTTAATTTCGAATAATAGTCATGAAAATTTTTCAATTTTTGAAATTATTGGATTTGTTTTATGGATGGTTTTTTTTGTATTGGAGCATATAGCAGACATTCAAAAACAAGCGTTTTTGATTAATGCAAAAAAAAATAAATTGAAAAACCAGGTTTGTGATGTAGGCTTATGGAGTTATACAAGACATCCAAATTATTTTTCAGAGTGGATGATTTGGAACTCATTAATTATCGCTAGTTTTTTTTCCTTAACTTTTTATCAAAATGAAATGATAATATTTATTGGATTTTTGGTCTCTTTGCTATATATGTCTTTTTTGATGTATCAAACTTTAGTTTTTCTAACTGGAGCCGTTCCATCAGAATACTATTCTTTAATTAAAAGACCAGGTTATAAAAAGTACCAAGAAAATACTAATATGTTTTTTCCTAAACTATTTAAATGAGTGTAAAAACAATTTTATTGGTTGTGTTATTTATATGGGGAATACCAAGCTCTTTTATTAGAAGCAAGTTTAGAAAAATTGTATATCAAACTAATGATTGGAAGATTAATATCAAACCATTATTTTTTAAAGAATTAAAAGGATTGTTTATTAATTTATATCCAGAAGATGCTAATTATATAAAAACACGAAATTATTATAGAGTTTATTTATTGATTTACTTGGTTTTATTTATATTGTATAGTTATATATGAGTAATCCAAATTTAAAGTTTTTAAGTTTTATTCCAATTGTTATTGTTGCTCTGTTCTATGTTTTTTATCAATTAGAATGGGAGCCAATAATTTTAGGTGTTTTTAAAGAACTATTGCTTCTTCCTAGTATTTTGGCACAATTTGCTTTTACATTTTATTTTATTTTTAAAATTTTAAAAAAAGAAAGCAGAGTTACTTTTCCAGTGTTACTCAATTTCATTTTCTCAATTCTAATTATTTTAAGTTTTAATATTTAATTGTGGAAGTTGCTATTATTAGTTTAGTTGCTTTTTTAGCTGCGATTTTAACTTTTTTTTCTGGTTTTGGTTTAGGAACAATTTTGACCCCTATTATGATGATTTATTTTCCAGTTGAAATAGCAGTTGCATTTACAGGAATTGTTCATTTTTCAAATAATATTTTTAAATTATTTATAGTTGGTAATAAGGCTAATAAAGAAGTATTAGTAAAATTTGGATTACCCGCAATTTTTGCAGCATTTATAGGGTCTTATTTTCTTTTTAACATGAATACGGAATATATAATTTACAGTTATAATCTGTTGGGACAAATAAAGTCTATTTCTCTTGTAAAATTTATAGTGTCTTTACTTTTAATCGTTTTTGCATCATTTGATTTGATTCCTTTTTTTAAAAAATTAGAATTTGGAAAAAAAAGTTTACCAATCGGAGGGTTGTTGAGCGGGTTTTTTGGTGGGTTGTCTGGAAATCAAGGTGCTTTAAGAAGTTCTTTTTTAATAAAACTTAGCCTAGATAAAGAAACATTTATAGCTACAACAGTAGTTATATCAACAATGGTTGATTTTACAAGATTAGGGGTTTATTCATCAAACCTTTTACAAATTAACTTGGAAGATTATCTTACTCTTGGAGTGTCTTCAATCCTGGCAGCTACTCTAGGAGCATTTATTGGCAATAAATTATTGAAGAAAATAACTTTAGATTATATAAGAATTTTAGTTGCAACGCTTGTTTTGTTATTAGCTTTTGGACTTCTTTTAGGTGTTATTTAAAAGACTAATTAATCTCATACAGTTTTTGACAAATATTTACATGATGTAAGCAATGCCCTATAATTATAAATCCCAGCGCATTTACTGAAATTGTGTTGTCAGCAACCCTACCTTTGGATTTATTTTCAGCGTTGCTAAATGAATTAAATAAATAGTTTGAAGATTTTCTTAAATAATTATATTCTAGAATCATTGATTCTGGATTTCTATTAATTGCCGTGCCTATTTTAGCATATTCATTTTCATTGAAATTATTAAGTGATTTCACTTCCCCTCTAGCTATAGACAATGCTCTAAAGGCTAAGATTCTTTCAGTATCTATTACGTGTTGAAACAATTGTTTAACGGTCCATTTACCATCTGAATAAGAAAACCCCCATTTTTCGTGTGGAACTTTAGTCCAAAAATCACAAATTGTTTTATCATGATTTATCAATAATTCGTTATAATCGTTGCCTTGGGTTAGATAGATATAATTACTAAAAAACGAAGAATATTCAGAACTTAAAGGTCTAGGCATATTAAATTTTAATATACAATTAATTGTACTTTGTACACCAATCTTTGTAGGATATCGTTGTAAATTCGTCTGACGGAGTTATTTTATATCTAATTTCATTTGTTCCTTCGTTGCGTTGTATTTCGTAAACAGAAATTATTTCACGAGAACAAAGCTCATTACAATAACAAAATAAAGCTTGTTCTTCTGTAACCCCAGAGCTCAAATATGCTTTTTGAGAGCCACCACCAGTATTTTCGTTTGTCAAAGTCATATAAGTTATATATTTAAATGAAGAGCTTTCACCAGTTTCAAATTCTTCATCAGAGGAGCTACAAGAGACAATAATTAGCGAGAGGAAGAGCGTTATTTTTTTCATTTTATAATTTTTTTAATTTTTAATTCTTTTTTACACTTTTTCCAGTAACTGAAAAAGGATTTTACATTTTCCTGATTTTCAAACATCCAATCTCTGGCATCTTCAGTTCCTTGGTAATCATTTAGAGGATGTTCTTTGTAAAATGTATTTTTAATATCATATAATTTAATTAAATCAAAAAATGAGCCAACAAATATTTGGACATCCTTTATATTCTTAGATAATTCAATTGCAAAGTCAATACATTTCTTTGATACAGGGTAATCTTGAAAAATTTTAGGTTCTAATAGTAAAACTCTATTATACTTTTTTTCTTGTCTCCATTGTGGATCTAAGTTGTAATAATTATAAATAAGTGTCGGAAGAGTGTTGTCTATTTTTAAAATTTTATTTTCAGGTAATTTAGTTGTCAGTTTCAAATCAATTAATTCTTTTAAATTAATTGGAATTTTTAGTGATTCAAAACTTGAGTAATCAATATCTAAAAATGTTTTTCTTTGATCGGAATAACAATATTTATTAATATTTTCTTGATTTGCATAGTATTTTTTATTGCTATTAGTTCCGCACACCCATTGCCAACTTAACGCGTTACTTCCCCAATCTCCATCCAACAAATTAAAGTACATCCATTTTGCAGGGTTTAGCCAATGACTTTTTGAGATATTACAAGCTATAGATGCTAAATACATTCGATTATGATTGTGCATATAGCCCGTACTGTAAAGTTCATTTATACTATTATCAATAGCTTCAATACCACAATTTGCATCATAAATGGATTTTGAAAGAGAATGATTGGTTATACCATCTTGAACTCTTTTTAAATCAGAATTAATTAGATTCCCTTCCCGTTTCCATATTAGTTGCCAATAGTCTCTCCAACATAATTCTTGTACAAATTTCTCTATCTTCCAAAATGGAATTCCTTTTTGAAGAATATTTTCAAATACATATTTAGTTGAAATTAATCCTCGTGAAATATAAGGTGATAATTTAGTTACTGAACCATCGATAAAATTTCGATCTTGTGAATATTTAACAGGATCAATTGATCCAATTTTATCTATGATTTTTGAATAATTTATTTCCATATATTTAAAAAAAATTAACTTTAATTATTAGGTTTTTATCCTCGCCTATTTTAATTTTATAAGTATTAAAAACAAAGCTCACAATATCAAATACAAATAACATGCAAAACAATTCTAATTCTTCTGGAAAGTGCCCGTTTATGCACGGTTCAACCAGTACTCAAGAAAATTCAGTCACAAAATGGTGGCCAAAGTCATTGAATTTGGATATACTACATCAACACGATTCAAAATCAAATCCTTTTGGGAAGGATTTTAATTATAGAGATTCTGTAAAAAAATTAGACTTTAAATCACTTGAAAAAGAAATGCATGATTTAATGACTGAACCTCAAGATTGGTGGCCAGCTGACTGGGGACATTATGGGGGATTAATGATTAGAATGGCTTGGCATGCAGCTGGGACATACAGAACTGGAGATGGAAGAGGAGGAGCAGGAACAGGTAATTTAAGATTTGCTCCTTTAAACTCTTGGCCTGACAATGGTAATTTAGATAAAGCTAGACGCCTACTTTGGCCAATTAAAAAGAAATACGGAAATAATATTAGCTGGGCTGATTTATTTATTTTGGCAGGTAATATAGCCTACGAAAGCATGGGGCTTAAAACGTTTGGATTTTCTTATGGAAGAGCAGATATATGGCATCCAGAAAAAGATATTTATTGGGGGTCTGAAAATGAATTTTTAGCTCCAAGCGAAGAACGTTATGCTAATCTAGAAGATCCATCAACATTAGAACAACCATTAGGAGCCACACACATGGGTTTAATTTATGTTAACCCTCAAGGAGTTAATGGTAAGCCTGACCCTTTGAAAACTGCCCTTCATGTTAGAGAAACTTTTGCAAGAATGGCTATGAATGACGAAGAAACTGTAGCGCTTACTGCCGGTGGACACACCGTAGGTAAAGCACATGGAAATGGAGATGATAGTCTTTTAGGGGCTGAACCAGAGGGAGCTAATATTGAAGATCAAGGATTTGGTTGGATTAATCCCAAAGGTAATGGAGCTAATACAATAACTAGTGGACTGGAAGGGGCATGGACAACTAATCCAACAAAATGGGATAATGGTTATTTTGATATGCTATTTAATCATGATTGGGAATTAAGAAAAAGTCCGGCTGGAGCTTGGCAATGGGAACCCGTTAGTATTGATGAAAATAAAAAACCTGTTGACGCAAACAATCCAGAAATTAGACAAAACCCAATAATGACGGATGCTGATATGGCAATGAAAGAAGATCCGATTTATAGAAAAATTTCATTAAAATTCAAAGATGATCAAGAATATTTTTCTGAAACATTTGCTAGAGCCTGGTTTAAATTAACTCATAGAGACATGGGCTCTAAAAATAGATACATTGGACCAAACTTTCCCTCTGAAGAATTAATATGGCAAGATCCTATTCCTGAAGGAAAATCAGATTATAATATTGAGGATGTGAAAACTAAAATATCTGAATCTAAACTTTCTATTTCTGATCGAATTACAGTTGCATGGGATAGTGCAAGAACTTTTAGAGGTTCTGATTTAAGAGGAGGGGCAAATGGATCAAGAATTAGACTTTCACCACAAAATAATTGGGAAGGTAATGAGCCTTCACGTTTGTCTAACACTTTATCTGTCTTAGAACCTATTGCTTCTCGGTTTGGAATTAGTTTAGCTGATACCATAGTTTTAGCCGGAAATTCTGCACTCGAAGAAGCTGCTAAAGCCGCTGGATACAATATAAAAGTTCCTTTTAAATCTGGAAGAGGCGATGCTTCTCAAGAAATGACAGATGAAAATTCTTTTGGCAATCTTGAGCCATTAGCAGATGGATATAGAAATTGGATTAAAGAGAATCACAAAGACAATGCAGAAGAAATGATGTTAAATAGATCGCAACTATTGGGATTAACAGCTCCTGAAATGACTGTACTTGTAGGTGGAATGAGAGTATTAGACTCTAATTATGGTGGCAGTAAAGATGGTGTATTGACAAATCAGCCAGGTGTTTTATCAAATGATTTCTTTGTTAATTTATTGGATATGAATAATAAGTGGAGTGTTGTTGGGAATAATAAATATGAGATAATAGATAGAAGTTCAGGTAATGTGAAATGGACAGCTTCTGCTGTTGACCTTATTTTCGGATCTAATTCAATACTTCGTTCTTATTCTGAGGTTTATGCACAAGATGATAATAAAGAAAAATTTGTAAATGATTTTGTGTCAGCATGGACCAAAGTCATGAACTCAGATATAGCTTAATATATTATTTTCTTGAATTTAACTTAGCGAGTAATCTTAGGATTTCAAGGTAAAGCCAAACAAGGGTAACTAAAAGACCAAATGCGCCATACCACTCCATATATTTTGGAGCACCTTTTTCTGCACCCTCTTCAATAAAATCAAAATCCATTACAAGGTTAAGTGATGCAATAATTACTATAAATAAACTTATTCCAATACTCATTAACGAACCATTAGTGGAATCTAGAAATGAAAAATTTATTCCAAAAAAACTCGCTATAATACTAATGAAATAGACCAGAGCTATTCCCCCTGTTGCAGCAGCTATACCAAGTTTAAAGTTTTCAGTTACTTTAATATATCCTGATTTATAAACTAATAAAAGTGACACTAAAATTGAGACTGTAAGGATAACAGCATTTAGAACAATGCCTTCAAACATTTGTCCATACATGTAAGAAATTGAGCCTAGCAAAAGGCCTTCAAGCATTGCATACAATGGAACTGTGATAGGCGCCCAAGTTTTTTTAGATATAGTTATTATAGCGACAATGAACCCTCCTAGTCCTCCAATTATCATGTACATTAAGCCATTAGGAACGTATGCAAAATAGCCTGCAAATATTAGAAGTGCCAGAGAAATACCTGTTTTATCTACTGTTCCTTGAATGGTCATCACATCATCGCGAAGTAAATGACCACTTGAGGGTCTTTCTAAGTTTTCAAAAACTTTTGAATTTAACGAAGGATTTCCTGATCTTAACATTGAACGTGTTCTCATTTATATTTTTTTTCAAATTTAAAAAATGTTTTTGATTTTATAATTTTAACTTTAAAAAACAAATACAATACAAAATAACATTGATTATGGATTATAAGCCTGTAGATATTAGTAGTAAGTATAAACTATTTAGCGAACAATGGCAGCCAAAAGTCATAGCTAAAATGAACGATTATCAATTTAAAATTGCAAAAATCGAAGGTGAATTTATTTGGCACAGTCATAAAGAAACTGATGAGACTTTTATTGTCATAAAAGGCGAAATTGAGATCGAATTTAGAGACGGTTCTGTTAATATTAAAGAAGGAGAAATGTTTGTAGTGCCTGCTGGAGTTGAGCATAAACCTAAGTCCAAAAAAGAATCCCAAATAATGTTAATTGAACCAAAAGGTGTTGTAAATACTGGAGAAGAAGATCCAAATAATTTAACTGCTAAAAATGATATCTGGATTTAGGTACCGCTACTAATTAATTTTTTTGTTAAATAATTAAATCTTAAATAAAGTAAAATTGAGGCTGTAAACAAACCTGTGAAAAGACCTATCCATATTCCCATGCTTTCAAGTGATGTATGCAAACCTAAGTAGTAACAAACTGGAAAACCTATAATCCAATAAGAAATAAAAGTAATAAGAGCAGGAATTTTAACATCTTGTAGTCCTCTAAGTGCTCCTAAAATAGCCACTTGTAGTCCATCAAAAATTTGAAAAAAAGCAGCTACTAATAACAGTTTTGAAGCAATAATAACAACTTCTTTATTGTCATTTATATTGACAAGGGTATTTTGGTCTAAGTATAATGTTGGAAGCCAATCTCTAAAAACTAAGAAAAATGATGCGAAAATAATTTCAATTAAAAAAGTTAAAAAGAAAATAGAAAACGCAATTCTTCTAAGAGAAACAAAGTCATTTAATCCTTTTTGATTTCCAACTCTAACCATAGCAGCAACTGAGAGACCTATACCTATCATAAAAGTCATGCTTGATAAGTTTAGGGCTATTTGATTTGCTGCTTGTGGGTTTTTTCCTAAAACTCCACTTAACCAAATAGCAGCAGTAAAAATTCCAACCTCAAAAAACATTTGGAGTGCTGATGGGAATCCAAGATTAAAAAGTTTTAGACTTATTTTTTTTTCAATTTTTTTGAAATTAAAACCGTTTATATAAGGCTTAAACTTTTCTTTGTTTTTGAAAATCATCCATAAAAAATAAACCATAATAATTCTTGAAAAAAGAGTACCTATAGCTGCTCCTGTTATTCCTAATTTAGGGAATCCAAATGTTCCAAAAATTAGCAAGTAATTTAAAATTATATTTATTACGTTAGCCAAAATTGTAGCATACATTGGGTATTTAGTATTTGAAAGTCCATCCGAAAATTGTTTCATAGCCTGAAAGACTATTAAAGGAATAAGCGATAGAGAAACAAAATTCAAATAAGGTATGGCCAATTCTACAACCTCTTTAGGCTGATCCATATAATACATTACAGGCTTAAGTGAAAGTATAATTAAAAAAAGCAAAACACTTAAGATAGTACAAAGAAGTAAGCCGTGTTTGAATGCGTTCCTGCCTTCAGAAATATTGTTGGATGCATCAGCCTCCGCAACAAGTGGTGTAATTGCTGTTGAAAATCCAATTCCTAAAGACATTGCTATAAATACAAAGCTATTACCTAATGAGACTGCAGCTAGTTCTGCTGTGCCGAGCTGACCAACCATTACATTATCAGCAAATGCTACAAATGTATGCCCCAACATTCCAAGCATTACTGGGAAGGATAATTTTAAATTATAACGAAATTCTTTAGTATAATTGGCAATCAATTTTTTTAAATTTTCACAAATGTAAGTCAGTTTTAATTAGTATTTTAATAAAAAATAAATTCAAATGATATCTAATTTTTCTAGAATTATTCAAGGTTGTATGAACTGGGGTAAATGGGGAAGTTCACTTTCTAAAATTGAAATGGAAAGATTAATACACCTAAACATTGAAAATGGAATTACTTCATTTGATCATGCAGATATATATGGAGACTATACGACTGAAACTGAGTTTGGAAAAGCTTTTAAAAGTTCAAGTGTAAAAAGAGAGGAAGTGCAGTTTATATCAAAATGCGGAATTCAATATGTAGGGGAAACAAGATCAAATAAAGTTAAACATTATCAATATGACTCGGATTATATAATATTTAGTGCTGAAAAATCTATAAAAGATTTGAACGCAGATTACTTGGATATGTTTTTATTACATAGACCTAGCCCTCTTATGCATCCAGATGAAATTTCTAAAGCGATCGAAATTTTAATGTCTCATGGAAAAATAAAATCATTTGGAGTTTCAAATTTTACAAATAATCAAACTAAATTAATTTCTGCCAAAACTCAAGTTAGCGCTAATCAAATACAATTTTCTTTGTCTCACAACAAACCTTTGTTTGACTCCTCATTAGACTACATGTTCAGCAATAATATCATTCCCATGAGCTGGAGTCCATTAGGATCAATATTTAAAGAGGAAAACGAGAGTAATAACAGAGTTCATCTTTTATTTAATGAACTCACCAAGAAATATAATGCTTCTAAAGATCAATTATTATTGTCATGGATTTTGAAACATCCTTCAAAAATACATCCTGTAATAGGAACAGTTAAACCCGAAAGAATTAGTGCTGCAAAAAATTCTTTAAACATAAAATTAAATGAAATTGATTGGTTTAGAATGTTAGAAACATACTTAGGTCATAAGTTGCCTTAAAATTTTTTTTGAAAAAACTCTATTTTTAATCATTTTTGACAGTTTTTAATCATTTTTAGCCTTTTTTTGGCTAATTTTTATCATTTTTTGTCTTTTTTATTGATTTTTTAATAAAACATTTTTAAAGGAAAAAATAATTTATTAAAAATATATTTTAACATTTATGATCTAATTTTCATGATTTTTCGTCTGTTTTTGATCGTTTTTGATCATTTTTGATCGTTTTTGATCGTTTTTTTGACTTTTATTATATTTGGTTTATCTAATTTTTTTGTAAAAAACTTTTTCTTCAATTGATTTCCAAAGTAAAAGTGAAGCAATTGTATTGTAAGGACTCCATTTTTTTATAAAAGCATCTAATTTTTGATCTGAAAGCTTGCTTATATTATAATTGACTTTTATACTGTTAATTAATGCTAAGTCCCCTTTTGAAAAGATATTGGTTTTAAAAAGTATAAATATTAAAAACATTTCTGAGGTCCATTTTCCTACCCCTTTAATTCTAGTCAGTTCTTTAATTACCTTATTTTCATCTAAATTTTCAAAATCAATTTTATTTTCTCTAAAGAATAAATAGGTGTTTTTGATGTAGTTTACTTTTCTGTGTGATATTCCAATAGATTGCATTTCATTATCATCAATTTCTAGAACCTCATCTGTGTTTTTGTTTTTTATAAGAGTAAGAAATCTTTTTTTAATAGTAATTGCAGCTTTAAAACTTACTTGTTGCTCAATAATAAGCATTGAAATCGCCTTTGGATAATTAGACTCGTACCTATCTGTTAGTGTAATATCTTTTTTGAACTTACTAATCAAAAAGAACATAATTTTATCATTTTTCAAATGATTAAATGCCTTTTCAAAATCCATTTATTTTTCGTGAGTATCGTAAAGGTATAGTGGAAACGCTAAAGAAAATCCTACTATAAATAAACAAACTATGTACTTTAATATTTTAATTTTTTTTGATTTATATTGATATATTAAATAGATCAAAAAAGCAGAAGCCGCAACCGTCAAGTCCATTGCTATCATAGAAACTGAATGTGGGCCAAAAAAAATATCGTTCCAAAATCCATCCATTGACCATTGGTTGTTTTTCAAAAAATTTATTAAGTGATAGTATGGAAGGATAATTCCTAAGACACATAATATTAAATATACTTTTTTCATTTTTTTTTCTTTTTTGAAATAATCTCTTTTATTTGTTTTTTTATTTTACTTATTCGCATTTTTCGAAATTCTATTTTTTCTGTATTTCCACTAACTTCAGTTCTCGAAATCCTTTTCTTTAATTGATTTATTTTGTGTCCTAATTTTGAAAGATCATCTTTTTGTAATTTTCCCATTTTATTAAAATTAAGTGTTACTACTTAAAGTTAGTAAATCAATTACACACATCACAAGAATTACTATATTTAATTAAACAACAGTTATTATGGCCTTTATAAAAAAAGAATATTCTGATGGATTTTTTAATGTTAGTAAACAAAATGGATTCTTACCTCAAAGTATTCCCCTAGAAAAATTGCCTCAAGATTATTCTCAACTTCAAAATATTTTAGATAATATGCCAGTTAAAATTAATGATAAGTCAGGTTATTTAGATATACCTGGCGCTATTCATAATGCTGTTAAATCATTGCCAAATTATTTTGAAAAAGTTTCAAAAGAAAAGGACATAATGTTGATACAAGCTTTATATAGAGGCTATTGCTTCTTAGCTTCAGCTTATACTTTAGAACCTTCATTTCAGCATTTTAGACAAACAGGTGATTATGGAAAAGCTCAAAACGTTCTTCCTATTCAAATCGCTCAACCTTTTGTAGAAGTCTCAAATAAATTAGACGTATTCCCTTGGCTGGATTATCATTATGCTTATTCACTTGGAAATTTTAAAAAAATAAATAAATCAGGAGATCACAAATGGTCAAATTTAGACATGTGTGTGCGTTTTTCTGGTCAGCCTGATGAAGTTGGGTTTATTATGTTACATGTAGACATCAATCAGCATTCTCCAAGTTTAGTAGGGTCTGTTATTAATGTTTTACATGCTTTAAACGAGAAAAACTTAACTAGTTCAGTTAGTTTTTTAAAAGAAAATTTCCAAACTATGAAATTAATGAACAGTAGAAGAAGGGAAATGTGGAAAGCTTCAAGATGGAATCATTATAATGATTTCAGAGTGTTTATCATGGGAGTTAAAGGGAATGAAGAATTGTTTGGTAGCGGAGTAACTTATGAGGGTGTTTGGGATGAACCCAAACAGTTTAGAGGACAGACAGGTGCCCAAGATGACATAATTCCAATGGAGGATATTTTTAGTGGTGTAATAAAACATTATCCTAAAAATGAACTGACAAAATATTTAATTGACTTAAGAAGTTATAGACCAAAATGTATTCAGGAATTTTTTAAAGATTTAGAAGAAACTGTAAACGAGTTGAGTAAAGAAGGAATTTCTGATTTATTATCTAAGCAAAATAATTCTGAAGGGTTATGTTATTTATTGGGGATTTTAGAAGAAATATATCATTTTAGAAATGGACATTGGCAGTTTGTGCAAAAGTATATAATGGCTAATACTAAATATGCAAAAGCAACTGGTGGAACTCCTATTATTAGTTGGTTACCAAACCAAATGAAAGCTGTAATGAAAGAAATGCATAATGTTATTGACCTAATTGAAATTAACAATTTAAGTTCAGAGGCATCGGATTTATATAATAATGTCAAAAATAAAATTGACAAAAAAGTAGAGTTACTAAATCATCAACTCGAGTTAATTAATAAAAAATCTTTTTCAGCAGATAAAGTCTTTGAACTTAATAAAAAATATAATCTATCAGATAAAAACGATTAATTTATTTTTTCAAAAATTCCTTTTTCTTTATTTTTCTTAACATTATTAGGCAAAAAATATTGGCCTTGCATTGTAATGTAAACTCCACTTGAAAGAGATTGAGCAAATGACAATGCACATCCTAAATTAAAAAAACCATCTGACGAACTTCCAAATGCGTACGGAATCATTGCCCCTGTAAGAATTATAGTTTTATCTACAAATTTAGCTTTTTCAAGCTTTTTGGCACTTTCCACAATTCGATCTGTTCCATGAGTTATAATGATTTTATTAGACTTTGAAGTTTTGCATTTTGAAATTATTTTTTCAATGTGAGTTTCGTTCATCTCCAAACTGTCTAACATCATTAGTGTTTCTACAGAAACATTTAATCGACATCTGCTTCTTTTTAACATTTCTGGAAGATGTGTCTTTTCAAAATATAAACTACCATCTTTATAATTATAGCTTTTATCAAAAGTACCCCCGGTGATAAAAATTTGTATTGAATTATTCATTTTATAATTCTTTTGCTAAAAGCATATATATTGGAAAATGATCGCTATATCCATCTAAAAATCTTCCTCCTGCAAAACTTTTAAATGGATATCCTTCATACTTACCATCTTGATTAATCAAATATTTTTCATTATAAATGCCTGTTTTTAAAAAAAAGTGACCAGAACTTTTTAAAAGTTCACTTGAAATCATAAACTGATCTAACATATCCCATTTCCCCCTGTAATTATAACTTCCAAATCCTTTTTTATATAATTTTTCTGAAGGATTAAAAAGCTCATTTCTCTTAATTTTGGACTTATTAGAAACAGTTTTTAATGTGGGCTTTATACTCTTGTCGGTTGGGTTATCGTTAAAGTCGCCCATGTTTATAATTTTAGCTTTAACATCTGTAGATAATATAGAATCTATTATTTTTCTATTTAATTGTCCAGCCAGAATTCTTCCCTTTTCACTTCTCATTCTTCCACCAGATCTAGAGGGCCAATGATTAACAATGAAATGTATTAGTTCATTGTCTAAATAGCCAGAAACCAGTAGATGATCTCTTGTAAAGTCAGTTTCACCATTATCTCTTTTTAAATATAGTGAGTATGCTTTTGTAAATATTGGACTGAATCTGTTTGTTTTGAAAAGTAGAGCTACGTCAACTCCTCTTTCATCAGGAGAATCAAAATGAGCAATACCATATCCTTGATTTTTTAATTCTTCATTATTTATTAAATCAATTAATACTTTCTTGTTTTCAACTTCGCAAAGACCAATAATTGATGGAGAAGTTCCTACAATGTCTTTTCCAATTTCAGAAATCACTCTTGCAATGTTTTTAGATTTTTTCAGGTAAATTTCTTCTGTCCATTTATCCCTGCCGTTTGGAGTTCTGTCATCATCAAAAGTTTTAGGGTCATCAATGGTGTCAAAAAGATTTTCAACATTATAAAAAGCAATTGTGTTAACACTGTATTTTTTTGATGGATCTAACTGACCCCAGCATAAAACAGGAAGTAATGAAATTAATATGGTAATTAATCTAAACATTTGAATTTATTTTAATCTAAAATTACGAACATTTAAATTGAAAAACTCAAGTAATTAAAATAAACTACCTTTATTTTAATTTTAATAATATGTTTAAATCAAACTGTAATTGCGAATGCGATACTTGTAAAAAGGGTAACTGCTTAGGATGTACTTGCGAATCTTGTACTTGCGAAAATTGTTCCTGTTAATTTTTTCATTATATACTTTATAATTAATTTTACACCCTAATTTTTTAAATGAAAAATACTATTATCAAACTAGTAAGATTAGGGCTTAGAATACATTCTTTATTTCACTTATTAGAATTTGTTTCCGCCTTATATGAGCAGGCCTACATAACTGCTACAATAGCTTTTATTGCTATGTTTTTGGAACTTCTAGCTAGTTTTTTACTTCCAAAAGAACACATTCATATAAAACCTTTAATTTCTGACGTTCATGAATCTTGTGAAAAAGAATAAACATACCTTTTAGGATGTTTAATATTTTTTTAAATTTGATTTTTAACTTTAAAATATTCATATGAAAAAAATTAACTTATTAATTACGCTTTTATTCACTGCAATAACATATTCACAGATGATTACTTATACATCTGTAAGACTTGAAGAAGGACAAAACGATGCATACATTGATGTTGAAAAATTTTGGTCAAAAATACATGAGCAAGCTATTAAAGAGGATTTTGAAACTGGATGGATGATATGGAAAGTAGTTCCTGTGGAAGGTGATGAAAATGCTGCCAATCAACCTGACTTTTTAATAATGAATTTTTATCAGGATTCAGTTCAAATGAATAAAGGAGTTGATTTTTACAAATTAGGAAGAAGTGTTTACAGTAAGTTGTCAAAGAAAAAATTTGATAAAATTTGGGAAGCAGGCCCTTATGGAACAAGAAATTTTTATCAATTAGAAAGATTAGACAACACAACTTGGCTTTTTGGAGATCTTGAAATTGGGACAACACTTACGCTAAATGCATTTAAACAAACAGATGAAAATTACGAACAATATGAAATGGATTTTTATAAAAAATGGCATAACAAACGTATTTTAAATGGATCAAGAAAGTGGTGGGAATTAAATAGAGTTTTGTCTTCTAGTGAAAATGGAAATAAAGAAATTACACACGTTACTTTAGATATGATGGGAAAAGAATTATCTGAATCAGAGCGAGAGGAATTTTGGAAAGAAGTTACTTTCACTGATAGAATGATGTGGACTAATGGGGCAAAGACTAGAGAAATGATAAATCAGGTAAACCTTGAATTAGTTATGTACAGATTCAAATAAAAAATAAATCTTCAAATTTTAAATACAAAAAGCCTGCTTGTATAACAAGCAGGCTTTTTAATTTTTGGTTAATAATCTATGATTATTTTCCTTTTACAAATGGTAATCCAGTTTTTGGACTTTCAACAACTTGCTTTCCAGCAGGTAAGTCACATGCTTCTGGTCTTTCGTCTTTAGCGAAATAGTAGATAGTTTGATTTCTACCTCCTTTTAATTCTACATCTTTTGAATGTAAAAAGTAAGATTTTCCTTTACTGTTTGTGTGTTTGTATCCCATTGTATTGGTTTTTAGTTAAACATTAATTTATACTAATCTATAAAAAAATATTCTTATCTGGATCAATTTTTCTTCCTCTGGAAAATAATTTTGTTAATTACTTTTTTTTACATTTTTGTTTAGTGTTTTTAAACCTAAATATTAAAATGAATATTTTTAAAACCAATTTCTTATAAAACACTAATAATCAATGTTTTATAAACTAAATATTGATTAAACTTTCAATCCAAAATTTTAAACTTTTATTGAGGAGTTCCAGAGAGAAAAAAATATAATTTTTTTCAAAACTGTTGACAACTATTAGTTTTAATTATATATTTTTGAGTAAAATCAAGTAATAAATTCCCTACATAATCTATTTTCATATGTTTTCTAAGACTTTTTTGTTCAATCTTTTTTCAATAATATTTCTTTTTATTTCAGTCTATTCTTTTTCTCAAGAATATTCTGAAAAGAACATAAAAGAGATCGCTAATTCAATTATTAATGATTCTCATTCGTGTGTTTTTGTCACTTTAGATTCTAATCAAAATCCAGTATCTAGGTTAATGGATCCTCATGTTTATAGCAATGATTTTGAAATTTATTTAGTTACTAATCCTAAATCTAGAAAGGTTACTCATTTATTAAATAATAATACTATTTCTTTAAATTTCATTTCTAAAGAAGGAGACAGTTATGTTTCGATAAACGGCACAGCATTGCTTATTAATGATTTTAGTAAAAAAAAGAAGTACTGGAAAAGCACTTGGACACCTTACTACAAAGATTGGAATAATGATAGTATTCTTATAAAAATCAATATCAAATCATTAGAAATCGTTAGTTCCTCAAATGATATTTCAAGCAACCCTGTTACGTGGAAACCTACAACTATAATTTTTTAACTTAACTTTTTATTGTTATTTCTATAATAGTATCTATCTCGTTCAACTGACTTTTATCTAAATTAATTGTAAGAACAGATTTTTTGAATTTATAATCTGCTTTCAAATTTGAATTATAATATGTAACCTTTTTTATTTTTTCATTTAAATTATTGATTACTATTTCATTTTCTTTAAAATTTAATAAGTGCAGAAAAATTTTATTTTCTTTTCTTGTTGAGACTAATCCATCAGTAGGATTTATTGGGCCTTTTCTTGTTCCATAAATGGTTTCGCCATTTTTACTAACCCACTTTCCAATTTTTTCTAACGAATTAATATGTTCTTCTTGAATTTCCCCATTAGGCATCGGTCCAACATTTAATAGAAGATTACTTCCATAACCTGCTGCCTTTATTAAATATTGTATTAATTCTTTATTTGATTTATGTTTTCTATCTTTTAAATTAAAGCCCCATGAACCGTTAATTGTTTCACATACTTCTAGTGGAAGAGCCCCAATATCTTCTTTAGATGTTGCAAAATCTTTTGTTCCTTTTCCAGGGAGATCTTTTTCAAACATTTGAAAATCTTCTCCATCATTTGGAGCCAAGTGATGGTTACTTCCAATAAGTGCTTTTGGTTGAAGTTTATGAATTAAATCATATACTTCTTTTAATTTGAAATCAACTTTAATTTTTCCAAATCTTTTTCCGTCCCATTCATGTTGATCCCATTGCCCGTCAAACCAGATTCCTCCAATTTCACCATAATTAGTCAATAATTCTGTAAGTTGTGCTTTCATAAAATCTATATAATCTTCCCACTTTCCTTCTCCTCTACCTTCAATTCCAGTACCCGTTCTTCCTCTTGGAAAATAATCATCTCTATTCCAGTCAAGTTGTGAATAATAAAAGAAAAGTTTGATGTCATGTTTTCTACATGCATTAGCTAACATCTTTAAAACATCTTTTCCATAAGGAGTCTTTTTAACAATATTATAATCTGATGCTTTTGAATCAAACATTGAGAAACCATCATGATGTCTACTGGTTATGGTAATATATTTCATACCAGCGTTTTTGGCCATTAACACCCATTTTTCTGCATCATATTTAGTTGGGTTAAAAAATTTAGGTAATTTTTCATATTCTTTAATAGAAATATTTTGATTGTTCATTACCCATTCTCCATCTCCAAGTACACTATAAACCCCCCAATGAATAAAAAGTCCAAATTTTGCATCCTGGAACCATTTTCTGGCTTCTAAATTTTCTTTTGAGGGTTGATACTGTGCATTGCTAAACATGCCAGTAAAAACTATAATAATTAGTAAATATTTTTTCATGGTAAAACAGTTAATTGTATATTTAATTTAATATGAAAATACTAAAATGGTTTTTGTTTGCGATCTTTTCAATACTTTCAATTATAAGTTTAGTTGTAGTTTATTTGATGTACAGCAATTTATCTTTTATAGATTATCCTTATGTAATATCAGCTATTGTTTCAGCCTTAGCTGCAGTAATGGCTTATAACTACAAACTAAAATAAATTTAGTAAATAACATTTTTTATTTCCCTCCAGGTTACTAATTTGATATTATTGTCTTTTAATGCCTGTTTGAAGTTTTTACTAGAAACTACCTCCATATCTAAGTTTCTCCATTTACTACCATAATTAGGATGCTCAACGGTAATTTGTTGCATTTCCTTGTCGTCGTAACCTAAATGAACTATGATTTCACTAAGCCCAGGTTTTAGATTCTCAATTATATTTATATAATAATCGCTCCAATCTTTAAATTCCAAGCTTGGAAGAGCCATGTGAAAATTTTCAACTATCACTACATTTTCAGGCTTAGGAAAATTTTTATCAAAGTGAACAGCAACATCGCTAGGCACAAAAACTGGAAGCTGGTTTTCTTCTCCTATTTCTAAATAAGTTTTAAAAATATTTTGATCAAAGAACAAGGCTCCTTCGTGGCTATCAATATGAGTTGGTTTAATTCCAATCGATTTTGCCAAATCAATTTGAGCTTGTAATTCTTTTTTCAAATCTTTAGGATTAGCATTTAAGGTGAACTTTTTTTTATTTTCAAAAAGATTACCTTTTTTATCAATCATTGAAGAAATTAAATTTGAATTAGATACTCCGTCCCACTTATAGTCTCTCCATTCACTGGTTACCGTTAAATGAAGTCCTAAATCAATTTCTGGATTATTAAGGGCGAATTCACCAACATCACTAATAAATTCACATGGCATCATAACGCTTCCCGAATTAACTAAGCCCTCTTTAAGAGCCTTGAAACTGGCCTGGTTTACTGACTTAGATAGTCCAAGATCATCAGCATGTAAAATTAATAATTTGTCTGTCTTTAAGTAGCCTAATTTTTCGGCTAGATTTTCATATTGAGTATAATTAGTTTTACCTAATATAAATTTATAAGCAACTTTTGGATTATATATAGGTATCTCGTTAAATTCAAAATATATAAAAATTGTAAGAACAAATGCTATAAAAGCAAAGATGCTCCATTTTATAATTTTTAATATATATTTTAAAATTTTCAAAATATTTAATCTTTAGTTCCAGGTAAGTTTGCAGGCTCTATTTGTTTCCAATTAAATTTTGCTTTTACTTGTTTTGGATATACTTCATCTAAATTATTAGCATTGTATAATCTTCCATCTTTCATAACCATACTTACAGAATTGGAGTTTCTTATATTTTCTAAAGGATTTTTATCTAAAATAACTAAATCAGCTAATTTGCCTTTTTCAATACTTCCTAAATCTTTTTCAAGACCTATTGCTTCAGCCCCTATTATTGTAGCAACTCTTAATGCATCATGTAAATCAAGTCCTCCAGCTTGCATACTCCAAAGTTCCCAATGATATCCAAGACCTTGTAGTTGTCCATGTGAACCAACTCCAACTATTCCACCTCTATCTACCAAATCTTTTATAAATTTTCCTTGTTCTTCAAAAACGTACTCATCTTTATGAAACCATCCGTCATTTCTTCTTCTAGATTTTGCATCCAAATGTGCTTTAGGAGTAAAGTAGTTTAACTTTTTATCGCCTTGCACATCTTCAGTTGCATAGAAATAATTTTCAGCCCACGGACCACCATAAGAGACCAATAAAGTTGGGGTATAAGCCATTTTTGATTTAGCCATTACTTCAATTAAATCATCGTATACAGGATAAATAGGAATATTATGTTCTTGACCAGGATATCCATCCAACATTTGGTTCATGTTCAGTTTGATATGTAATGCACCCTCTGTAGTTGGCATAAGTTTTTGCTCTTTAGCAGCCATTAATATCCATTGCCTATGTCTTCTGTTTCCAGTTCTATACATTTTAATAGTCTTAGTGTTATAGTATTTAGAATATTGTTTTAAAACATCTTTTGTTTGTTCTAAACTTTTTAAATTATAACCCCAAAATCCTACACCAGGTCCAGTTGAATAAATTCTAGGTCCATGCATAAGACCTGCATCTACCATGTCACCATAGGATAATATATCTGTAGTTCCAGTTTGTGGATCTCTCACTGTAGTTACACCATACGCTAAATTAGCTGCAAACGACCATGTTTCTGCTCTATGAATGTTTCTAGAAACCCTAACATGGGCATGAGTATCAACAAATCCAGGAACTATTGTTTTTCCACTTAAATCAATAGTTTTAACATCATTCCACACAGATTCTTCCAATTGAACATTATCAGCATCTCCAACCTCAACAATTCTATTGTTTTTAATTAATATTTCTCCATTTTCAATAATTTCTTTACCATTCATTGTTATAATTCTGGCATTTTTTAAAAGAACTAATCCTTCAACTTTATTTTTATTTATATAAGTTTTAATTTCAATTTCTGCGGCTTGATATGATTTTTCTTTTTCATCTGATTTGGATTCTTTTTCATTACTGTTTTTTTTATCAAGTAATATCCTTTGTTCGTCAGCTTTGGCAATTGGAATATTATAATTGAAAAGAGATTTTCCTAGAGCAAAATAAACATTATCTCCGTTAGCTCCCCATGAAGCAAATTCACCTCCAAACTTCGTTAATTTTCTTGCAGGAAAACTTGAATTTTTTAAATTAGAAACATTAATTGATAAATCTTTTAAACCAGAATACGGAATTGTAACCACATAAACATCATTATTAATTACAGCCAAAGCTTCATCTTTTTTTGGAGATTTAATTATGTATGTTGCTGGTGAAGGCGGGGATTTTCTTCCTGGGGTTCCGTAAACTGATATTCCAGTAATTTTTAAAATCTTTTTTTCGTCTGTTCCGTCCCATCTTATTGAGCTTAAGCCATTACTTCTACTAGATAAGAATATCCTTTCAGAGCTTTTTATAAAATGAGGGTTTGATCTACCTTTTGTTTTATCAATAAAATTATTTTTACCCCCTTTTGATTCAACCCACATTAATTTTGAGTCTACACCCAAAGAGCCATAGTTATCAAAATCATTTTCTGAGGCCTTTATAAAAACTATTCTATCACCAATATTATTCCAAACAGGAAATGAATAAACTCCATTTTCATTCGTTAGTTTTTGAGTTTTATTTTTATTATCAATTGATGTTTTATAGATAGCTCCTCCATCTTTTTCATCCCATGTAACAAAAACAATTTCATCTCCCTTAGGGCTCCAAACCGGCATACCTTCTCCATAATTTAAAGAAGTTAATCTTTGTGGTTCTCCGTGAGGAAGATTTTTTACATATATTTTACTAAAAGAGGTGTATGCTAATTTTGAACCATCTGGAGATACTTTTGGGTTTCTAATTTGATTTGAGAGTATTTTGTCAGAATCTATAATTGGGTAATTAA
>Ga0206128_1001458_pt1 | contig 23416 bp, 19 predicted proteins | sample Helgoland_Spring_7_FD_148601 | JGI IMG/M metagenome (GOLD analysis project Ga0206128, IMG submission 148601) | Pelagic subsurface seawater microbial communities from Kabeltonne, Helgoland, North Sea - Helgoland_Spring_Bloom_20160426_1 | ecosystem: Environmental > Aquatic > Marine > Epipelagic ... | reverse complement strand
CATTCTTTTCGTAGGTGCTTCTAGGCTTGGAGGGGTCAACACCTTCTAGGGTGCTTTCGGTTATAACGTCATCTAGCAGGGGCACGGCGGCTTGATTATTTTTAGCCCACTCATCTACTTGTTTCATGGTGCCATCGGCAGCGTTGTCTTTCTTGTTCAACTCACCGCGCTGCTCTTCCATCAACCTGTGTAGTCGTTGACCTAGATCACCTAACTTCTTGTTATAGCTACCTGCTATGTCTGCCAAAGCCTGTGAAGGCGAGAAGCCTAGGAAAGCACGACGGGTTTTACCGGATACGCCGCTCCGTAGGAACTTATCTGCTTGGTTAATAAAGTCTTCCCGAAACTTCTTGGTGGGTGCCTTAAAATCTTTCTGCACGTTACCCATCTTACGCATCAACGCTCTGACTTCTGGGTCGGTAGAGTTTTGCAGTAGGTCACCAGCACCTTGCATATCTGAAGCAGGGGCTATAATTTTTTGCAGTAGGGTATCTAGTTTGGTAAAGGCATCTGTTTTGGATAACTCGACAGGGGCTAGACCAAGTTTGCTACGTATGAAGTTACTTATATTATTGTAAAGGGCTTGTAGGGCACTTATAAACTTACCTTTCACCTGAACCTGTATCTTAGATAGTTCTTGGATAAACTCCTGACTACCGTAAGCCTCTGCAACAAACTCTAGTACATTATCAGTGCCGTTTACGCTAGATAGTTTTGGTTCGACTTCTTTAAACAGCTTAGTTATCTGCTTAGTAAGAGGGTGTGAAGGGTTCTGCAATGTTGCATACGTTACCGCGTGCGCCATCTCGTGCATTAATGTGGCAGGGGTAAGTCCTACTACCTCATCTAACAAAATTATGTCGTTAAAGTGTTTTAAACCCTTGTCAGTACTTACTGGTTGATACATCCCCGGTATGCGCGTTTTGTTCTTTTCGCCTAACTTATTTAACACTTGTCGGTACGCTATCGCGGTCTGTTTATTCTTTAATTCGTAGTAGTTATCTTTACCGGAGATATCTTCTGGGTTCGCAGGTACGATGGCAACCTTAGTAGTGCCCACCATTGTAGAGAACTGTTTAGCCAACCGCTTAATTATGGGGTCAACTTCTGACTTACTAACAAGCTCTAGCGCCTCTTTAAGATTACCCTGTCGCAATTGTTGTATTACCGAATCCGGTAGGGGGGTATCAACACCGTCTTGGAATCTAGGTATTCCGAGGTCTTCTTTAACTTTCGTTATTATCTCGTTGACGGAACCCGGTTCGCCTTGATCTATACGCTTGTTAGCTTCTTTTATAGCGTCTTCGGGTAGTGACTTCAGCTTAGTTCTGGACTTTGTTTTCGGGCGTTTCTGAGCAGTGCCTGACAATTCAGGTACTTTAGTCTTCTTATCTTTAGCGCCTTCTGTTACCGCTGCGTTGGCTTTCCTCTGCTTCACAGCTTTTTCGTCAGCAGTTTTTTGCGCCATAGCTTCTCGGATAGTTCGCTCGGTTTCTACTGCAGCAGTAACTTGTTTACGGTACTCTGGGGGCACATTAGCTAGTGCAGGTTCTATACCCAAAGGCGACTTCATCACAGCTTCTGCACGCTCGCCAATAGTTAGCGGCTTAGTATCCAGTTCTTGACGCTGCATATCCCTACTGACTTGGTTTACGAAACGCCTTTGCTCGCCTTGTTGCTCAAGATCTGTCTCAGAAATAGACCCCTCAAGTTCAAGTTGCCCGTCAACAACTGCCGCAGGGGTAAACTCAGTAGGTGCACCCCGACCTTCGAGTACCTTGAGTTGTTCTGTGATAGACAGCCCTTCAAGGCTTTTAATATCAAACTTCTTGGGTGTTGTCCCAGTATCTTCTTTCGTTTCTTCTATGGCAGATTTTTCTGCTGTTGTAGATGGTGAGGTAGTAACTTCTTTTGCTGTCGCTGCCGTTTCGGTTTCCCCAAAGGCAAGATCGATTTGTTTGTTCTGAGGTACACCCAAGAACTCGTTTATCTTAGCTTTAGTCGGAGCATCTTTTACGTCTGGGTTATCTACATACGCTTTAAGTTCGGCATTAAGTTCCGCTAGAGGAACTTCTTTCTTAGCCATAAGCCGTTGGTATATAGGTTTTGTTTTTCTAGTACGTGTGTCTGTTGGAGCAATCCCAATGTCTTTCAGGAACTTCTGACTGATCTTTTGTGCAGGTTCTGGCGCAGGTTCTGGCGCGGGTTGTCTGGCTGCTTGTGCCTCTGCCGTAGTGAGCTGTGTAGGGAATAAATCTGTTTGCGGTCTACCGGCTAACTCTGCTTGCGCTACACCCAATGCTTGCGCTGCGTCAGCGTCTTGTCTTTGTTGGAGTACTTGGGGGGCAGGTATGTCTGCTAAAGCTATTTCCGCTTCGAGTGCCGCAGCTTGTGCAATTTCTGCTTCTAACCTAACTTTTTCGGCTTCTACTTCATCTATTATGTAGTTATCTTGGACTTCTTTTAACGGTACAGTGTTACCTTCAGCATCTGTAACGTAGTCAGGGCTTTCTGGCTGGTCAACAACCATTGGCATCTTTTTATCAGCTTCGGCTTTCTTTTTAGCCTGTTCTTCAAAGATAATAGACGCTTCGGTACTAGCATCATCTACAACAGCATCAGGTACGCCGGGGACTGCTCCAGCAGGGTAGTCGGGGATTGCAGCTATTCTCGCTTCTTCGGCAGCGATGGCTTCTTGTTCTTTTGCTTTGGCTATAGCGCGGAACTCAGTATTCTGCCGCGCCTCATCGAAGTCGTATCCCGCCTCTTCTATTGTCTCTCTGTTACCACGTAGTACACTTCCATCTTCAAAAATTATTTCTGCTGAAGGGTCGTACCCTAGCTGCAATGTTTCTTCTACAGACTCTTCGGTTACTTCTTCTGGATCAACGTCGCCCCTACCTCTTGACTTAGGTAGTGCTAGATCAAGCAGCCCTTGAACCAAGCCGCCAACACCTGCCCCATAACCAAACGCTTCACCACTACCCGTAAATGCCCCTTGTTCAGGATTGTAAACGCCTTTCTCAATAAGGTTCTGGGCTATACCCGCAGCCATTTCCTGTGCACCTTCAGCACCACCTGCAATACCAGCACGTTTAACGCGACCTAGTATCTGTTTAACGACACTATCATCAACGTCTTTACGGAGTGCCCCTAGGACTTTAAGCGGGATTAATTCAGACAGACCAACTACGGCACCTAACGCAGTAGCAAAGCCGCGTTCACCTTCGGTAGCATCAGCAGCACGCGAACGTTCTCTAGCTTCACCAGCGCCAGCGCCAACAGCTAACCCACCAGCAAGGGGCATACCAATGCCCGGAATTAAAGAAGCAAGACCAAGACCCGCAAACGACCCAACTGCCTCGCCAAACTTACCACCTACGGTATCTTCAGAGCCACGGTCGGGTGCAAAGTACTCTCTGGCAGAACCAGCGGTATCGAGGATAGACTCACGAACACCTTCTTCAGCTTCTTCGGTCAGTATAGAAGCGCCACCTAATGCAGCCTGTTCAGCTAACCCGATAATCCCCCTAGGAATACCCTTACCAAACTCTTCGATCTGGTCTAGAAAGTCGGGTTCTTCCATAGGGGCGGATGTAAAATCCCCTAGCTGAATACGCAGTTCTTTCGCTAAAAGCCTAGCCGCGTCTACATCTCCAGCAGCATCAGCATTAATTAACGCACGTTCTAAATCTTGGATAAGACTCATCAACGACCCTTATTTGTACTTATCTATAACTGCTTGTGTCTCTGGCGAAGCTTTCTGTTCTGCCGGTGCTACACGTTCAGGCATGTCTACCCCTTGATCTTTTAGCAACGCGTCATAACTGGCTAGTATCGGAGCATATTGAAGGGCCATTCCGTCTAGGATATCTTTCTTCCATTTTGTAACTTTAGCCTCATCAAAATTACCGTCAGCATCTTTTAGACTTTCAGGTTTTTCAGTCTCTATCGAATCCAATGCACTTGCGCGTTCCGCAATTACCTCTGCTATTTTTATTTCTAGTTTGTTTCTATCGTTCACTATGTTGCGAACCAAGGTGTTTTTATTTTTCGTAGCAGTTGCTGTATTACCTTCTCTCGCAATCGCAGTAGAGTCTTTTCGATAACTAGCTAAATCTGCATCTGCTCGGGCTTTCAACGTGCTTCTTACGTTTTCGACTTCCGCTTTGAACTGTTGCCCTGCATTTGCAATAGCAATATCGGCCTCTTGCTGCCTTGCTTGCCTAGCATCGCTGCTTTGAGTGCTGTACATAGCAACTTCTGCGTCAACTAACGTTCGCGCATCTGCTTTAAACTCCTTCCTAGCATCAGCACCAAAAGTTACAGCGCCTTTAGCGATATCATCGGAACGCGACACTAACTTGTCGAGGGAATCTTGACGGGCTTTGAACAAGTCGTCTCGCCGTTTTTTAATGTCGCCTTCTCTAGCTGACATCGCACTTGAAATACCTGCACCTACAGAACCAAGGCTACCCCTGTTTGCCGCACCTGCTAACGCTTCTCTGATGGTTGTCGCTCTAGAAGGTTTGTAATTCTCTTCACGTTCCCGAGTTCGTCGTGCCATAAGATCCATTTCTGCTTGGATACCGGGGTCTAACGCCATCTGCTCTTTGTAGTCTGTCCTAGCCGCTGCTTCTTCATCTAAACCCGCTGTTTTAAGAGCACCCAAACCCTGTGTTATCTTGTCAGTGCTAGGTCTTTGCCCCGCATCTTTTAGGCTTTGAGGGATATCTATACCCGTAGCAGATACTTTAGGTACATCTACCTCTACCTCTTCTTCTACACTTACATCTATCTTTTCGTCTACTTTAGGCGCACCTTGCTCTATAGGTTGTGAGATTTTAGGGCCAGAATAAGGCGCTAAGGGTTTACTTGTATCAAGTTGCCCTGTCATTTCTGCTGCTAAAGCTTCGATACCTTCAAGTGGTTTTTCAGAAGGTTTTCTAACCCCTTCTCCTAGAGGGAGCGTAGGGGGCAGTTTCTTGTATACACCTCCCTTTTCTTCTGCTAACCGCTCCCTGATTTTTTCTCGATCGATATCTCCGTAACCTCGTTCACTGTACGGCTCAAGTCTAGTTTTTTTCATCGCAGAAGAAGGCCCTTTAAGCCTTTCAAATTCCGCATCAACCTCAGACTCTGGGATTTTGTTTATTTCTGGTTTGTATTGCGCTACTAACCTAGATCTAATCACGGAATCTGGCACAGTTTCAAAATAACTATTACTCTGTGCAAGCCTAGCGCGTTCTGCAGCTATTTCTTCGTCCGTAGGTTCGTACCCTCTAACTTCTTTACCTTGTGCAAAAGCAACGATGCCGCCACCTTCAAAGTACCGTGGATCTATATTCGGTGCAGGTCTAGATAGCAACCCGCCGCCAGCCATCATGGGTCGGCCTTGTTGTGGGCCTTGTGCAGCACGCTGCATATTCTTCTGTTGTTGCTGTTGTTTCTGAGCAAGTGCACCACCAACCTGTTGCGCTTTATCACGCATAGGAGGAAGCCCCATACCCTGCTGGGGTTGACCCATCTGCATAACTTGTTGTTCTACCTGTTGCATTACAGTAGCAGGATTGGTTTGTGCCTGAAGATTTGCCTGCATAGCTTTTTGTTTTTGCTGGTCGGCAATCTGCTGCAACGCAATCATCTTGATCGTGTTTGGCCCCATCTGCTTAATTTCTTGTTGTAGTCTAGGGCCACCTTTCATCATCTCAGCAGAAACGTTTCTACCCAAACCTACAGGTTCAATTGGTTGATATGCCATTACTAATTACCCCTATTATGCGTCTGACGGAATTAAGCCGAAGCTTTGGAGTAGACCCATGAGACCGCCAGATCCCCCAAGTAGTTCAGATAGTTGGCTAGGCTGTGCGTAAGAATACGATTGCGCTGCTAGTGGTAACCCTTGCAACAACGACTGTTGGTACTGCGTCTGCTTATATGGAAAGTCTCGCTCTTCTTCAAACTGAGCAATATCGGCAGCAATACCTTCGGCTTGGATAGCGCGTTCTTGTGCACCCAGATTGGCTTGGTTCTGCAGGGCTTGTAGCCCGTACTGGTTCGTAAGGTTTTGTGCTTGCTGTGCTGCACCTTGCTCGGTATTAAACTGTTGCATAGCCTTATCGTACGCAGTTTGGTAGCCCTGCCCCGTAATATTGGCGAGATTCTGCCCTAGATTACGGTTTAACTCAGACTCCATAATAGCTTGCCGAGAGCCACCATAAGCACCAGCTTGCGTTAACCTGTTAGCATCTCCAAGACGAGTAATCTGAGCTTGCCGTCGAGCCTCTTCAATCTGAGGGTTTAACGCCGCTTGTAGGTACGGGTTCATATAGTCTTGTGCAGCTTGTGCAGTAAACTTCTGTGGTTGAAAACCTGCCGCACCCATCTGCCCAGTAGGAACGGATAGATTACCTACCCCCTGAAAGGCTGCTTGTTGGGCTGTAGATTGTCCAGCCGAAAGTGGTCCGGTATACGCTTGGTATGGTTGGTTTGAAAGAGCTTGCCCTTTACCCAACATATCAGTGACGTAATCACCTGCCCAGTTAGATAGGGAGGATTCACTACCTGTTTGTTTACCTACAATAGGATCATCTACGGCCATAATTTTTACCTGCTAGGCATGAATTTATTAGGGTTTATCTCTTTGCCCTGTTCTTTATTGCCGGTACGAGCTTGTCGAACTTTATCCATCATACCGTATAACGTGTTAGCACCAGCGTTAGAATTGCCATTGCCGAGGTGACTAACGACATCTGCAGGGATAACAAACTCCCCGTCGCTTAATCTGGCTTCTTGCATACCGTCAATTGTAGCAGGTACTTTGTCTGCCATTCCATCCGTTGCACCACCTAAATAGTAGCCTTGGCCCCTTGGGATTCCACCAGCGGCGTACCCGTTGTGCCTCCGGTTATATGCAGAAGCAGCGCCACCACCAGCAAGTGCAGCAATACCGCCACCATACTTGTACTGGGGAGAGAAGTTAGCTAGACCCCCTTGTTGAGGAGGTGGCATCATAGTGCCTACCTGTGAAGGGGCAGCACCCATAACGGGCATCGGCATTTGTGGTTGAGGCTGCGGCGGCGCACCATACTGACTAGACTGTCTAGCCATATTAGCGGCGTTTTGTGCCTTTAGATTCAATGCTTGTTGAACTGCACGTTGTTTAGCCGAAGCTTCTTGGCCTTGTTCTGCAAATTCTGTCTCTGAAAAGAACCGCTGCCCACTACTTCCGGGCCGTCTATTGGGGTCATAGGTATCCTGTACACGCTCTCTAATGGCTGTGTAGTCCGGGATTTTCCCTTGGTACCCTGTCTTTTCTATTTGGGTATCAAAGAAGCTACTACCCGAACCTTTAATTGCTGCTGTACCGAGCATACTAAGTAGCCCAACAGTACCTTGGTTTTCTTCGCTCTTTAACCAATCTCCAGCATCTTTTAGGTAGTCTAGAAAGCCTGCCATTTTATTCTCCAAAACTCATTATTTGTGAGATTTCGTTTAGGAAATCATAATCTACTTTACCGCCTGCGGCCATACCCATCGGGCCTACTGGTGCGCCTTGCAGGTTCAGTGGCCCTTGCATAAGACTACCGATTGTCTGGGGTCGCCTTCTTTTCCCTGCAGCTAACGACTCTCCGTAAGGACTTGCTGCACCAAAGAACCCGCGCTGTTGTTGGTTGGCTAAGGGGTCTACGAAGTCGTATATGTAGTTGATCTGCGCCAAAGGAGACTGACTTACCGTAACTTGCTGCCCTTCAAGGTCTTCAGAACCCAAGACCATATCAAAAAAGTCTCTAGCTGCGCTCTGGTTTGCCCTATTTTGTATCTGCTGTTGAGTCTGTGTTGAAGTAGTGTCTATTTTCTGTTGCGTATCTAGCGCAGTATCCGTTATAAGGTCTTGCGTCGCTAACGCAGTGTCGGTTATAAGATCCTGCGTAATATCAAATTGGTTAGTGAGGTTGACCTCAACTTCATTCATTCTGTTGATTATGTTGCCTTCAGTTGCCCCCAACTGAGTCAGTATATTCTCTTCGGTAGTATTTAAATCAGTAGCCAGATCCTTAACAGCTAGTTGGGTTGCCTCGTCACGGGCTACGCCCTGCGCTTCGTACTCCGCTAAATTTAAATATAGATCGGCTTCAAGCGTGCTAACTTGCTCTTTAGTAGCAACTAGAGATAAGTCTGCCTCTAGTTTTGCTTGGAAATCCGTAAGCTGAAGAGTTATAGCTTCTTTAGTCGTGCCTAAATCTTTAGCCAGCGTATCTATATTAGCGTTAGCATCGTCCAGACTTTTCTGTATAGCTACATCTCGGCTATACCCTTGCGCTTCATACGCTTCAATGCTATCAAGTATATTCGCTTCGACAGCAGCTACTTGCTCTTTAGTCGCTAGTTTAGATAAATCTGCATTTAATTCTGTTTGGAAATCTGTAAGCTGGAGAGTTATAGCCTCCCTAGTTGTACCTAACTCTGTAGCCAGTTCTTCTAAGGCAATGTCTACAGCCTCATCACGGGTTTTACCTTCAGCTTCAAGCTGTTCAATACGAGTGTTTAAACGACCTTCTGAATCTAAAATATCTTGCTTAGTCGCAAGTTTAGATAATTCTGCAGCTAATTCTGTTTGAAAATTTGTAAGCTGGAGAGTTATAGCTTCCCTAGTTGTACCTAACTCTGTAGCCAGTTCTTCTAAGGCGGTGTTTACAGCCTCATCACGGGTTTTACCTTCGGCTTGAAGCTGTTCAATACGAGTGTTTAAACGACCTTCTGCATCTAAAACATCTTGTCTAGTGGCAAGGCCCGCTATATCGTCTTTGGTTACAAGAGTGTCCAGTTTAACTTTTATTGCCGCAATATCAGCAGCAGTCGTACCAAGTTCTGCAGCAACACCATCAACTATTATTTGGGTTGCCTCGGCTTGATCTGAAGTATTAAACTGGGCAAGTTCGGCAGATAGCCCCGACATAGCCGCAGCAAGAGCCTCATCACGAGTTGCCCCCGCTGCTTCTAACTGGTTTATTAACGTTATTATGTTATTTTGTAGTGCAGTAACACCAGCATTAAAGTCTCTAACGCGTACGTAATCGTCATCGTCCTGATCTATTGTTACTTCTTCTAGATTAGTATTTGTACCAGAGTCAACATTAGCTACCTCTGTAACTTTATCTGCAACAGCCTCTTCTATATCAGTAACGGCACCAGAAACGACATCATCAACAATCTCGTCAATTTTATCTTGCGCTAATTCCACACCTGCAGCGACGATAACAGCTACTACTTGATCCCTAACGCTTTGATTACCACCAGAGTCAGTACTACCATCGTCAGTACCAGATTGGCCAGTACCAGATTCGTTAGTACCAGTATCAGTAACAGCGGTACCATCTTCGTTAAACTCACCTGTTAAGGTTTCACCGTCTTCACCAACTAGTTGATATACACCATCTCCATCAGGATCAACGTATGTACCAGCAGTATAGGTAGTTCCTGTTTCGTTAGTGACAGCGGCGGCGGCGGCAATATCATTTTCTGCTTCTTGTACTGCTTCAGCGATAGTAAGACCACCACCGATAACCATTGCGACATAGCGTGCAAGATCAGTAGGAGATAGGGCAGGAGCGCCAGCGGCTGTAACGGCTGCAGTAATAGCGGCTTCTGCTGCGGCTTCTTGTCCTGCTGCAGTTGTATCTGCTACCTGACCTTCAAAACGTGCTTGTTCCCCAGCTAAAATATCTTCTGCAGGTATAAAGTTACCGTCTGCGTCTTTCTCTGCTATGGTGCCAACCAGCGCATAATCGCTCTCTGTAAGGTCTTTAGGGTCGATACCCGCATTACGTGCAGCGGTTTCTATTTCTTCCCTTGTGATCGCACCGGCATTAAATCGGTTGTCTGCGTCAAGTAATTCTTGGGCGGCGTTAGGGTTGTTTCCTATTAGAGCGCGATCTTCAGGGGTTAAGGTATACCCTTGAGCGGCAGCGACTGCTTCCAATTCCTCTTCTGTAATAGCTGCATCATTGAAGGTATTTTCTTGGTTTGCTAAAGCTTCGGCTTCTGTTTGTCCCGGTATTACCCGCCCTGAAAGAGTTTCTGCCTCACCTTCTGCTAGGGTGTACCCTTGTTTTGTAGCGATGTCTTCTATTTCTGCAGCGGATAGGGCTAATGGGTTAGCGTAATCAGTAGCTTTGCCTATGTTGTTAGTTTCAAAATTCTCATCGCCTTGACCTGTAAATTGGGCGATTTCTGCATCACTGGGATCGGTTATACCTTGGGCTATTAACTCGGCTTTAGCTTCATCTACAGTAACTTGTCTGGGGTCTACATAAGTGTCTATACTGTTGAGAGTATCGGCTTCGTTTGATTTACCAATGTACTCGTTTATCTCTTCTTCTGTAGCCGTATAACCTAACCCATCAAACTTAGCACCTGCTTCTTCGCGGGTCGTGTACCCTTCATTATCTACGGCGTTAGCAAAGTCAGTCTGTATGCTTTTGTCTTCGATCCCAAAATTATTTAAACTCTCTTGGATATTTTTGGCAACAGTACTAGGGTCTGCCCCAGCTTCAATTTCAACTAAACCTTTGTTGACTACGCTATTAATTTCAGGGTTTAAAGAGAATAGAGCCTGCGATACAAGGCTTGACGCGCCCATAACATCGGCAACGCCTTTACCTGCTATACCCCCAACTAAACCACTTTCAAAATTATTACCAGAGAAATCTCGTGACTTATCTCCGTAACTCCATAGCGCATTTTCTAGGAATATATTCTGGTATAATTCTTCCGCCGCCTCGGACACAAACTCTACTGCACCAGCCCCTTGCCACTCTGCAAACCCTTTAAGATCTTCAAAAAGGCGTTTACCTATTTCTTTTAGGGAAGTTGTAAGGGCACCCGTAGCATTAGGGGTAACAATATCTACAATATCGTCAGCTAAGTTTAATATCTCGTCGGCGCTAGGTATTTTATCCGAAAAAACTCTTGCTTCGAGTGCGTTTCCACCCATAAGCATAGATATTGAAGTAGTGACTAACCCTACAACACCTTGCCCTATACCTATAGTTTGTGCGGCCTCTTCTGCTTCTGCTTGAGTGTATATCTTACCCGTATCAGGGTTAATAGGAGCTCTTCGTACAAGCCCTTCTCTTAGTCTTTCTATCTCTTGTGCGGTATAAACTTTCCCTGTCGCTTTGTTTACAACCTTATCTTCTACAAGTATTTGCGCTAATTCATCAGCTTCTTTTTGAGTCCAAGGTTTATCTGTTTTTGGGTTTATAGCTTCTTCGTATAGCAGACTCCCTAATGCCTCGTCGTACCCACCACCCATACTCATAAACCCGGATTCTATTAAATCCGAAGTAATTTCGCCTTTAAACCCCGCTTTGGCCCCTATTCTTTCGGCAACGTCTGTAGCTACCCCTTTAAGCAGTGCCGCTCCTTTAGCCGTAGTGCCAGCAAGTCCTCCGACCAAAAAAGGTACGCCTTCTTGTAGCACTTCTACAAGTACGGTGTCTGTCAGAAAAGCTATGGGGTAGTCGCTAATAGCACCGTAGTAAGCTTCGGCTTTTTCCTCCCACCCTCTAGCGTTACCTGTAATTCGCCCTATTTCCTTTATACCTTCCTTAACTTCTGGTGAATAAGCATCATTACCTAATGAAGATAAGGCACGTCCCATAGCACCTTTTGTAGTGCTTAATGGGTTCTCTCCCCACAGTACCGAAACCGCTGCAATACCCTCTAAAATTCCTCCCGTAGCTTTTAAACTTGCTGCAGTAACATTTCTATATATATCTGAGTAATCTTCAAAGGCACTTTCCGCCCAACTTACAATCCTACCCAACCCGCTTAACCCTGCTTGGTCTTCAGGGCTATTTGGATCTGCGTTAAGTTTTATCCCTTCGATTTGATCTAATATCTCCCTAGCAATCTTCCGCATAGGGTATATTTCTGCTTGCCTAGCGTCGAATTCTTCAATCTCTTCTGGGCCTAAACCACTAGGATAGTAAACTGTATCTCCATAAGGATTATCGTTAGCTTCTGCTTGATAATCATCTCGAACCGCTACATAACGATCTACGAGAGCTTGGTCTGTATCCGTTAATGTAATGCCTTCTGCACTCAACATAGGGGTCGAGCTGTTTCTTGTTGCCAGTTGTATACCTACATCATAAAACTCGTCATTAGTCAGTAGCGCATCTCTCGATATAGTGTCTTTACCACCAAAGATCCTATTAAAATAGCTATCAATATCGGCTCCAATAATAGAGTACGCTGGGGCATCTTTATCTATAATTGGTCTAGATAACGTATCCGCTCCCGACTCCAACTGCTCAAGTAATCCGTTCTGGTATATGGTAAGGATAGCTATCGCCGCATCTTGTAAACCTTGCGTTAATATTTGCTGCGCGCCCGTCTGGAAACTTTCGGCTGACTCGCGTGCAAATTTACCTAGCCACGCTGCACTGGGGCTGGCGTCGAACCCATAATCTGCTAAGAATGCTGTGCGACTCGGATTAGGATCTGTATCGCCTCCTCTATTTAACTCCCAAAACTCTAACTCCTGCGGGGATATTTGGCCGTCCCCATCTAGATCCGCCGCTTTGGCTGTTGCGGCAGTAGCACTCGTACCGTCAGCAAAGCGCATTATTCCGTTCTCTTCCTCCCACGCCCTTGTATACTCAAGCATTTCGTTTTCGTCTAAAGACCCATCTCTATTAGCGTCATACTCTTGAGCGAGAGGACTAAGCTCCACCAATAGGTTTGGCATTACGAAGTAGTCGTAAAACGACCCGCCGTACGCATCAACATACGCGTTAGCTTGCTGTATGTTTTCTTTAACTGCTCGCATGTGCTCCCCCAACGCGAGTCCTTGTGCGTCCATTTCAGTTAGGGGAATTTCATTGTTCGAACCTGCAGCTAGGTATATGGCTGCTAGAGAGTCTAAATCTACTTTAAATTCGGGTCTTGGAGTACTTCCATACCCACTAAGATCATCTAATCCCGCTGGTATACCAAACGAGTCATAGAAAGTTTCCATTACTGTGTTTAGTACCGCGCCACTTACAGCATTACTTGCGGTACTTAGTATTGCTTCTATAACATCAATATTGCCGGTTTCCGCCGCTGCTATAAGTGCGGCTTCCGTTTCTTCTTCTGTATCAGGGACAGGAAAACCCCAGTTCTCATAAAAACTATCGGATGCTGACCCATCTTCATAGGGGCTTACAGAAGTGCTTTCACTAGCTGCAATATCTGCTTCGTAAGTGTCTTCAAAATTAGGATTTACGTATTCTTTATAAGCCTTTACTACATTGTTCCACGTAGTAAGTTCAGTGTCGGTTAGCTTGCCGTCACCATTTGTATCGTAAGTTTTCCAGTTTGGAGTAGCCATATCAGTTTGCTATTAGCACCCCCTCAAATGAAGCGCCGACGACTACGTTGGTGGTATCGGAGCTGGCTCGGCATTCTATATCCGTTTTCTCTGCAATGCTGAACGGGTAATGAAAAGGCAATACAAGCAAATTACTCTGTACTGTCTGTATGATCTTTGTGCGAAACGTGTTTGAGCCAAAGTCTCTAGTCACGAACTTAGCGGTTACGTTCTTGTTAGCAATAGCGATAGCTGCTGTAAACGTAACATCGTCAAGAAATAACGTGAATCCTGCAGGTACGGTATACACTGACATCTGGCTTTGGTTGTCGCCTTGTACAATCTGACCGTACGTTATTCCGGTAGGTACCCCACTTGTAACGCCGCTATTAGCGACATAGATCGTACCTGCAGCGGTGCCCCCTGATCCTGAAGTAGCAACAAATATGCGGTTAACCCGCAACCAACCAGAAGCATCGCCAATCTGCACCTGAGTCTGCCCATTCATGCTGACGGTTACGGTCTGAGCTGCGTAGTTCTCGTCTACCCCCTCAACGGTTACGGTCTGTGCACCCGTACCTGCACTAGTGTCTGCTGTACTAGAGCTACTGATAAACGCAGTAAACGCAGCGGTGGGCCACGGATAATTACCCCCAGTGCTCCATACCGTTTCTTCTGCGCTATCGATGTCTGGATTGGTACCAAACTTATACAACGTAGAAGCACCAGCAATCTGGCCTTTAGCTACTTGTAACTCGTACGGTTCTTGGACTGCCATAGCGTTTCTCAGCGCGTTGTCTAGTTGGTTAAAGTATATCCGCAGTATGTTGTTAAACTGTTCAAATGACCCCTGATCGTATACCTGCGGGGGATAGGGTAGTGCTGGGGCACGAAACGGGACATTGTATACTGTGTTATCGCCAGCCACTACCGTCTCCCATCAGGCCGCATATCCAACCTCGGAGACCCCAACTGCCATGTCACACCGGACTCGGTAGACTCGATCTTCATCACCATCTGACGGCCCCGCACACGGGTGTTGATCTGCTCCGTAAACTTCTCTATCGGTAACACAGCGGATCTGACAATTGTACCGTCATTTGTCCCGCCTACCGAGGCAGGAGAGTTATACCCTGAACCAGAGTTTTGCATGGGTAATAGCGTCATTACCGCGCTTGGGCTTTCTATTGTAGATCCGTCAAACGTGATATCAGGAAGTACGCGCCAGATAAAATTGAATTGATGTCCGTCATCTAGATCGAACTCAGCAGTAGAGGCGTAGGCATGGATAGCCGTACTTGCCCCTAATTCGTTATCATCAACACCTTCTTCCTGATTCACGAGATTGTTGCTATAAGTTGCAGCTAGTGGGTAGTCTCGCAAACCCGAATCTAACCATGCAGTACGACCCATCGTGCCATAGTACCAAATGTTATCCAGATAGTTATACACAACATACCGATCAATAGTATCGGACTCAGCCGAGCAGTAAAACCACCAAATCTCATGGTAAGACTCTACAGTCCCCGAAAACACTTGTTCATACTGGGCACTGTTAAAGTCGTTGAATACAAACTTACGTAGGTTGCAGGGCAGTGGTTGTGTGCGTCCGTCGTACTTATAAAACTTATCCACACCCATCCAATAGGCCACACCATTGGCGTACGCTACCGCATTCTGAGAGGCTATGGAGATGTTTTCACCGACAAGCTGTGCTCCCCATACTACTGGGGCACCTACGTACTGGAGGGCATATAAAGCCGAATCTGACCATACTAGAACTTCCTGACGGGCTTGTTTGGCCGCTACAATCTCTGTTCCACGCGATAGCTGAAGGCTACCTGCTTGGTTTGTTGCCGCAGGAGTCCACTGGGTAGCGTCCTCTTGGTCTGACCAACGGATTAACATCGGGTTTTTAGTAATTATTGGGTTGGTAACTAGGGGATCACAACCAAAACAAAACACGAAACGGCTGATATCTGACACTAAAATAAAGTCTTGTATGTTCGGTACGTTCGCTCCTACAGGGGATATTGAGGCCAATGTAACGCCCCTAGAATTAAGCCCTGCCGTGGCATCCCAGTAGTATATAGGCCCACCACGAGGCCCAAATATAAGATCTTCGCCAAAGTTTATCTGTGACCATAAACGTATCTGAGTGTCAGATGTACCACCAGTGCCCCATACTCCAGCGCCCCACGAACCTGCTCCCCAACCCGTTAAAGGTATTACGGTAGCCGATGCGTTGTTAATTTGGTAAGCAGCAGACACCGTACCGCCCCCAGTTGCCGTAGAAGTAGCGTTACTAGAAGCTGTTATGAAGTACGTATTTGCTGCAGTGGTATCGACGGTGATCTGGAATTCACCGTTTAAGGTAAGCCCACCAACCGCAGATGCACCCGAAAAAGTGACAAAATCGTCTGATATGTAGCCCCCATTAGTGTCTACAACGCTTACCGTAGGGGAACCACTCGTAGTGGTAAACGGGTTAGTAAGACTTACTGTAGCCCGTAAAGGCGTAATATCGTTGTAGGTACCACCATTCTCGATATAGAACTTAAGGTTAGTACCTACTCCAATGAGGTTCTGACTACCAAGTGTTACCCAGTTCCACAAAGAACGACAGACACCCAAGAACGTAGCCGCAGATATACGCTGCCACCCACCAATCTTCTCCGGTGTGCCCTGTCTGAACCGTATTTTATCGGATTCGTACCACCCACCTTCACTGGTGTAACGAGTATTTTCCCGATTAACCCCCGGTTTTAACGCTAGTTTCTGTAGTGGCATAAGGAACCCATCACATTGTCTCGCCAAATACCGGCGGTAGGGTTGTTACTTGGATAGAAGTGTTCTGCTTCAAGTTTAAAGAAGCACCGCAATCAGAACAAGTATCTGCTTCTAATTCGTTCTCGTCTATATCATATCCACATTCGGCACAGAGTATTTCTATCTCGTGGGCGGGTTCTACGTTACCGTCAGATAATGCTTTTGGTGCATATACAGTTTTCATCGTTGTTGGTACTCCCCAGAACTAATCATCTGGCAGATTTCTAATGAGCGGTCGCCAACCTGTTCAGCCCAACGGCTACGGTAAAACTCTTGTCCAGCCTCTTCGTAGTTACCTGTAGCCATATGGCCCAGAGCTTTGACGAATGTTCTAAGTTTGGTCTGTCCAATGTTAAATGACAAGTCAATCATCGCGTCTTGGCGTACGCTATCTAGGTCTTTAAACCAATCATACTCACCCAGTAACTCGTTTCGGCATCGCTCAATGTCGTTCTTGAGCAGGTATTCAATTTCATCGTTAGACAGACCAAGACCAGATTCACTGATATTCCTACCAACGCCAATGGTCTCGTAACCAGCGGAGCACATATAGACCTTATCTCTAACGCCTTCGTGCCGCTTTAACATGTTAACTAGTCGCATCATTCGTCATGCTTATGGGAAGCACCGTAGTAAAAAGATATGATACTGCTGACAATCCCGCCAAGATAACCGAGAACAAGGTTAACAATACCGTCATCGTTAGCAGCGGGGTCTTGTAACGTGACCAAAGCAATGTAGCCGCCGAAAAAGAATACGCAAGAAACTGCAATAAACTTTGGCGTCCAATCTCCTTTAAACGCCGAGCGAGCGTTTTGGATATCTTCTGTTTCGAGTTTAAAAACATCTACTTCTAGCTCCTTCATTCGCGCTTTAAAATCAAATTCCGCTTTCTTAATCTCTGCAAGCTGCTCTGGTGACGCAGCCTGAACCGCCTGTTCGATACTCTTTTCATCAGGCTTACACCCCAGAACTGAGGCTATCGTTTGTGCCGCAGCACCACCCAGAGGCCCACCGAGCGCCTGACCAATAGTAGGTGCCAGCGTACCGATTAATCCTTTGATCGCGTTAAACTTCATTGAGTAAGTACCAAGCCAACAATGGCTATTAATGAAGTAATCATGACGGGGTAGATGCCCCAGATCATCTTCTCTAACTTATCAAAGCGTTGTGACCCAGAATCTAACCGTTCTTTGATCCCCTCATAACGCAGGGCGCATTCCGCTTCATGTATATCAATCTTCTTTAGAGCTTTGTTAGCGTCAGTCTGAGCCATTATCCTGTGTCCGCCTTAGTCAATCTTTTTTATTCCACAGCTCAAAAAGCGTTTCAATCTTATCTTCTTGAGTTTCAGTGGTTCCGTCTAGTCTACCTAATTTTATCTCAATTGCATTGAGCTGTTGACGCAGGGCAAGGATTTCCTCCTGCTGGCTTTCTAACGCCATAATCTTGGCATTTTGAATTAGGTCATCAGGCAATGCGCCCCGGAGTCCTAAAGGCCATTCACGAACAAATTCTGCATTCTCTCGAACAGTCAGACCTTGTATCTCTATACCATGCTCAACTGTCGTAATTCGGGTATCCAGAGTAATGTACGCAGTTGTCGCCATCACTAAACCTGCACCTAAAGCAACAAGGTTGCGTAACGGAATCTCAACGGTCGTATCTTCGTTAATCTCCGCCACTATTTTTTCCTGTTATTCCACAGCTCAAACAGCGTGCGGATCTTCTCCTTAATCTGCTCTATGTCGGCGTGCATCTTAGCCAACACAATTACTAGCATAACGAACGCTACCGCTATAGGCCAAATTGTACCGATTGCATCCATTGCGTCCATAGCTACTTCGACAGGTTTCTTTATTTCGCCGACATTGATTGTGTTGTTTGATACCGAAAGAAGATACCACCCATTCCGAACAGGGTAGTGGCTAACATGATAGTCTCAGCAGACAGGTTAAGCTGTAGGACGTACACCTGTAGAGCCGCTAAGGTTACACCAAAGACTTGCCATCTGTTGCTACGACTACGCCAGAATTGCTTTAGTTTGTCCATGCTAATCCCCTAGTATTGGGCGGGTGTCTGGGAAGTCTGCTGTAGACGGCCAATTTCTCAATGCTTCTCGATAAGCCATGTAAACAGCACGTTGTGGATGATCTGTCAAAGGCACAATGTAGTCTGTAGCAGACAGCTCCATGTCACGCCACATACGAGCAGCTTCTTCCGCTGTAGGTTCCGCTGGTGTAGGTTCTACATAAAGTTCATAGTAGTCAAAGTTAGCCGCAACAAACTCAGCGTCAGAATTGATGGTGTTTAAGATATTACCGTCAGCATCTTTAATATTATATTTCATATTCTTCTCCTACGGTATGTACTGAATAACAACACAGCCTTCACCACCACGGCCTGAAATTATATTTAAAACAGTGCTATTAAGAGTAAACCCTCCACCACCTCCTATGGAAGCGTGACCCACTACCGAAGTGGCGGAAAAGTATGCGCCACCACCTCCTGCTAGTTCCCCTGCAGGCAGGATTGGACCGGAGCTGGAGTTACCATCTGTTGCGCCACCGCCACCACCAGATATTTGCCCTAAGCTGGATGAGTAAAAATCACCGAGAACATCACAATTTGCACCGTAACTTGTAGCGCCGCCGCCACCTGTTTCGCCACCGTCATTACCTGTTCCTAACAAACCAACAGCGCCACCGCCTTTGTTATAGCCTCCGCGTCCACCTGTGTTGTTAACGTCTCCACCAGTAGCAGTGCCTCCAGCAGTGTAAGTGTTACTGCCTACAACTCCACCTGCGCCACCAGTAGCTGTTAGCGTAGAGCCTAAACCTGTACCTGCAACAGATGTAGTGCCTCCTGCTGTTCCTGCGGCTACGGCTCCCATAACAGATGCGCCACCTGCACCAATCACTACAGTAAATGAACCTGAAGTTGTGACTGCTAGAGAGTTCTTTCGACAGTAGCCACCCGCCGCACCACTTTCAAGAAGTCCAGTATTCGTCCCACAGCCACTACCACCTGCACCAATAACGTGAATCCTTATGTTGCCGTCTTGAGGCGGAACCCATGTTTGGGAGTTGTGTAAAAAGATTGTGGGATATGAAGCTGATCCACCGCCGCTTATGAAATCTGTAAAATTACTCATGACATCACCCACCCTTGCGTTGCGTCTGTATATATAAACTGAATTGAGAGATATGCTGCATTCATCGTGAAGTCACTCGCACTGCTCATTATGTTGCTACCGTTTCTAGCCACCACTGTGTCAGCGAAGTTACCCACGGTAATTAGGACTCTTTGCCCTATGGCCGGTGACGCAGGAAGTGTAATTGTCTGAGTAGCTGCGCTAACATAAACGTGTGTGTTGACAGTAGCAGTGATAGAAGTAGCCGTAACAACAGTTGTAATACCCACTGTTACAGGCTCTGAGGCTATCACGCCTGATGTTACTCTTGTTAAGGCCATGTTTATAGCTCCGGTCGAGTGTCAGGGAATGAGTCTGTAGACGGCCAGTTACGCAAGGCCCAACGATAGGCTAAGATATTATGGCGTTCGGGATGGTCAAACAAAGGGACGATGTAGTCAGTAGCAAAGAGTTCACTGTCTCTCCACGCTCGCTCTTCTATCTCTAGTTCTGTAGTTGAAGCCATTATTTAATCCTCATATAGTAAGTGATGTAACTCTCATATCTAGCAGATTTAGCACTGCTGGTATCAGTTATAGAGAACGGATGCCCTACCGTTTTTTCAGTCATGTCTACTGGGTGGATAAAGTTGCCTGTACCTTTAATTAGCCCCATCGTATTAGTGGTTGCATGGTAAACTATACCTTTAAGGGGTTGGTTTAGGCCCATATTGTAAGGCCACATTCTACTTCCTGTGGATAGAGCTAATCCTGCTACTTCCATATTGGTGTTACTTGCAGGGAAAGCCCAGACGGTTGGGGTTCCGGAATCATATTCAAGTTTGCAATAGCCAAAGCCAATATAGTGCGACTCGCCAGTGTCCACAAAAGAGGAAGTTAGCTTATGTACTGACAAACTATCAAAAGCAAACACCCAGAAATAAGTACCATCCCATGTAATCCCTCTAGGTATTGTCATGTTTGAAGGCAGGGTTATGGTTGAAACTGACCCTAAACTTGTACTAGTGACACCAGCATGTTTGATTACAACACCATTAGTAGCTGTTACGCCATAACCTAAAACGTATAAATCCTTAGAGCCTCCATTATCCACCACAACCATATCACAGCTGGATTGAAGGGTGGTAGAATTACAAGTGTTGTACTCAGCACCTAGAGTAACATTGGTTTGGTACGCCCATGCCCCTGTTGCGTTGGTAACGGTGTAGATATACATCTGCTTAGTAGTATTCATAGCAAAGCCTAAAACCCCATCACTTGCTGAACCGTACATCGGGTTACTGATTGGCACCGTAGTAGGGTTTACGGTCGTCCCTATGTTTAGTTGTGCGTCTGGGTAAGAAGCAACGTCTGTTAAGGTCTGCCCGGTTCGTAAGTAAACCTCCTCAGAAGCCGTAGTGTACATAGATACGCCTATCGTCTTTCCTTCTAAGCCGTTAATTTCAGTTCCACCACCACCGCCGCCTAATGTAATAGCCATTTATAACTCCTTCCAGCCAATAGTGCCGTCTACGTATACCAGCGTTGCCGCTGCGTCTGTAGCCAGTGAACCATTGTCTGCTGTTGAATTGATATTTGAACCGTTGCGAGCCACCGTTACAGTGCCTGCCCCAGCGTTTTTTACGAACACTACATTACCCGCACTAGGGCTTGCAGGTAGCGTAATAGTTCGTGCGCTTGCAGAGTTTACAATTAGCTGGTCTCGCGTGACTGCTGTGTAGTCTGCTGTTTTAATCACAAAGTTGTTAAACGCTCCACCGACATCAGAAGCTAATTTAGCCGCTGTTACTGCGTCGTCAGCTAACTTAACTGTAGTTACTGCGTCGTCTACAATCTTTGCTGTGGTCACAGTGTTATCTGATGGAGTACCTATATTAGTCACTGAAATAGTAGCTACCATAATCTCAATGGCTGCTCCGTTTGCAGGAGCCTCAGAGAAAGTTACAACAGCCGGTGTTGCCCCTGACACTGTATAGGTTGACTTGTTTTGGTAGACGCCATCGACATAGGCCAACGTGTTGTTTTCGGCTGCTGCGCCAGAGAGCGTAAAGGTTACGTCACTACCATCGCCGGTAAAGGTATTAAGCAGTAGTTCAGCAGCTCCGCCGCCTATCTCGCCCCATTCTGTTGAATAACCCTCAAATTTATTTTCAGTCGTGTTGTACCTGAACATGCCCGCAACACCTGTAGGGCGTTGGACAGTCGTGCCCTTCGATACGGTTACTGCTGTAGACCCGTTGACAACTAATGTGCCAGTGAGGTCTACATTACCTGTAACCTGACCCGTAGTCCCATCGCTGTAAATCTGTAGGTCGCTGCCAGCGCCGAAGATGACTTTAGAGGAATCAGCAAACGTAATGTCATCGCCGGTTGATACGGCTAAATCTGTGCCACCGGTCGTATTACCGAGTGCAAGCACTTCTGACAATGTGTCAGCGGTTCCGACTTGGCTATCTACATACGCTTTAATTGATTGTTGGGTAGCAATGGCTGTGGCGCTATCTGACGCCATGTTATCTTCATCTAAAATCTTATCTGCAGTAACCGTGCTAGTCCCTAAGCTCATGCTATTTGCGTGAGTAACGCCTTCAACGACGTTAGTACCATCACAGTAAACTAGCATGGTTTTGCCAACAGGTACGGCAACGCCTGTACCGCCAGAAGTCTTAACAGTAATAATCTGTGCAGTATTGTTATCTACGATATAAAGTTTTGTATTGGTGGGACAGACTACCGTACCCGCGCCTGTCAGTGCAGTACCCGAGTCAGTCAGTTCCAAAATAGCGCATCGAGACTCAGAAGTCGTACCATCGGCGGTGGTTAGCGTATGGGAGTTACCTGTCCACGTATTGACTACGGCCTTACCTGCAACGGCCTGCTCTACCATCTGCGTGATATTATCGTTTACAACATCGCCCCAAGTACCGCTCAATTCCCCTTGAACAGGAAGAGCTAACTTAAGGATCGTAGTGTATTGAGTTGTCATATTCGTAACCTCATGCGGCTATGTCTTGCCAGTTTGGATTCTGCGTTGTATTTATATTAACCCAATTTGGGTTTTGTGCGGGGTCTATTTGACTCCATATATGGACAGTTCCTATTTCCCCTGTAGCCACTACACCTGTAACAAATATGTTTATCCCAAGCCCTAAAACTACATCGCCAATAGCACCTGTGGCTTGAACCCCCGTAACCGGCACTCGAATAACCAAGTCTACCGTAACGTTACCTAGAGCCGTAGTGCCTTGAACACCGGTTAGGGCTACATTTGTATCGCCCCTTACCGTTACAGAACCTGTTTCTACAGTCCCCGATACACCACTTACAGCAACTATCGCGTCTGCGGCTACAACTACGGTTCCTACAGCGCCTGTACCAACTACCCCTGTAACGGCTACAACTGTATCAGCAGATATACTTACACTACCTACAGCCCCAGTCGCTTGAAGGCCATCGACGTTGACGATGGTAAGGGGGGTTCCCCAAAAACCTTGACCCCAACTAGCGCGTCCCCAGCCTGCATATGTCGTTGAAGATGGCATCCTCTAGTACCTAAGCAATCCTGATAATGGCGTTAGTAGCGTCCGCTGTTGGGAAGGTAATCTGGAAATCACCTGCCGTAGACGTTTTATCGCCACCAAAATCAAGTACAGCTACAGATGGAGTAGATCCCCCTACCTGATATATTAAGGCTCCACGCGCTGTAATTGTCGCTGTAGTCCACGTAGTCGTAGCAAAACTAAGAAACGCCGTAGTACCTGAAGTAGTAGGTGCGGTAGAAATCGTCAAGGTGTTACCACCCGCAGAATACCCTGTGCCCGTGATTTCATTACTTGTAGTGTACGCAGTAGTAGCAGCATCCAAAGACGCACTAGACGTATATAACGCGATCTTATAAGACTGCGCTGTGTCACTACTAAAATCCATTTCTCCGTCAAGTAATGCTCGCTTGAACGAAGTACACATTGCCTGTGTAATTGCCATGTTAAACTCCTTAAGTTACCGCAACTTTATACTGACCTGAACGGAAAGCATCTTCGCGTAATTTACCGTCACCCAAATTCTTGAGTAACC
>Ga0206128_1001440_pt1 | contig 23636 bp, 25 predicted proteins | sample Helgoland_Spring_7_FD_148601 | JGI IMG/M metagenome (GOLD analysis project Ga0206128, IMG submission 148601) | Pelagic subsurface seawater microbial communities from Kabeltonne, Helgoland, North Sea - Helgoland_Spring_Bloom_20160426_1 | ecosystem: Environmental > Aquatic > Marine > Epipelagic ... | reverse complement strand
GGGCGTCAGGCTTAACACAGCCGGTGAATTATTTGTCCAGCATATCCGCACGCAAACCGCCGAATTGGCGAGGGTACAATCACAAATTGCCGATCTATCGGGAATCCGGCGCGGTCATGTCCGAATTGCCAGTGGCGCTGATACGATGCGCTATTTTCTGCCTGAAACCGTTGCCCGCTATCGCGGCGAGCATCCGGCGGTGACTTTTGATTTGGTTCGCCAATCAGGTAATGCGGCCGAACAGGCGCTTCGCACGCTAGAGGCTGATCTGGCTTTGATTTTTGAACCCATTAAAAGTGCCGATTTTCAGACAATGGCCACCGCCCGTCAGCAGCTATACTGTATGATGGCAGCCAATCACCCCTTGGCCAAAAAACCAGTTATCCGGCTTCGTGATTGTGTTGGGCAATCGGCCATCCTGCCGCGTGCCGATGCCGGATTGCGACAATTGCTTAATGTTGGCCTGATCCGGCGCAGTGTCGAACTTGGCACGGTAATCGAGTCAAATAGTCAGGAATTTCTGCAAAATTATCTAACCCATGAAATGGTTATTTCCTTTCAGATTCCGATCGCCATGCCAAGTGATCTGATCACCACCCCCGCAAATGACAGAAAAATCGTGGCAAGGCCGGTTGATCTTGCTGATGTGCCAGCTGGCATTTTGCATATTGGCCAGCTAAAAGGGCGCGTTTTACCCGTCGCAGCAGCAAAATTTCTAGATAGCATCATCACCGAACTTGGCGCACGCTACGGCGATGATATCGACCAGTAAGACAGCGCGTCATGCCGCAATAAGCTAGATTTCAGTGATCAAACCCGTTATTCTACCGCACAGGCTTGGCAATCTTTGTCAGATAAATGGCAAAACCTGATCGGAGCAGACTGACATGGCGGCAACGCAACTTCCTACATATCTGGCACAACGTTACCTTGGCTGGAAAGCCACAAAATATCAGGAAAATAAAGCATGGTTCCGGCATCTTGCCGATATGGGTCAACATCCGCGTGCCATGGTGATTTCTTGTTGTGACAGCCGCGTTCATGTAACCGCAATCTTTGGCTCGGATACAGGTGAATTCTTCATCCACCGCAATATCGCCAATCTGGTGCCACCCTATCAGCCCGATGGCGATCATCACGGCACATCAGCCGCGGTTGAATATGCAGTTACAACGCTTAAAGTCGCGCATATCGTCGTTCTTGGCCACTCCAATTGCGGTGGCGTGAATGGCTGTTATGAAATGTGTTCGGGTGCAGCACCTGAACTTGAGCAATCATCGAGCTTTGTCGGCCGCTGGATGGACATTCTTCGCCCTGGCTATGAGCGCGTCAAAAATCTTGGCTCGCGCGAAGAACAGATTGTCGCCCTTGAACGTGAAGGGGTGGTTGTGTCTTTGGAAAATCTGATGAGCTTTCCCTTTGTCCGCGAAGCCGTTGAAGGGGAAACCATGTCAATTCACGGGCTTTGGAACGATATTGGCGATGGTAGCCTGTTCTATTTTGACCCCGAGCATGCCGATTGGCGGGCGGTTGAATAGCCCTCATTGAATGGCCATTCTCCGCTTCAGGCGTTTTGCCCTGCCACAAAGCCGGATGACCATGCCCATTGGAAATTATAGCCGCCTAAATGGCCGGTTACATCGACCACCTCGCCAATAAAATACAGGCCGGAAACGGTTTTGGCCTCCATCGTCTTGGATGACAGGCCATTTGTATCAACCCCGCCAAGTGTCACTTCGGCCGTGCGATAGCCTTCGGTGCCGTTGGGGATCAATTGCCAATCATTCACCATCTTGCCCAAATGGCGAAGATGCTTGTCACTTCGGTCGGCAAGCCGCCCAACAACGCCGACAAGATCGCATATTTCCGCGGCCAGCCGTTTCGGCAGTAAATCAGCAAGGCAATTTGCCACATCAGCCTTTGGCTGTTTGGTCTTTCCGCCAAGAAGATGCGCCACCGCATCATGGTGCGGCGCCAGATTTACCGAAACCGGCATTGCATCCTGCCAATAGGATGAAATTTGCAAAATTGACGGGCCGCTAAGGCCGCGATGCGTGAACAACAGCCCTTCGGCAAAGGCGGTTGACCGATAGCCAACCTCAGCCTCTACCGACAGGCCGGACAAAGATTTGCATCGTGTCAGCACGTCTTGATCAAATGTCAGCGGCACAAGGCCGGGCCGTTGCTCGAGAAGCTGTAATCCAAATTGGCGTGCAATCTGATAGCCAAAACCAGTTGCACCAATTTTCGGAATCGACAGGCCACCCGTTGCCACCACCAGTGACTGCGCCCGAAAAATTCCTGTATCAAGGGTGATATGAAAGCCGTCTTCGCGCTTATCAACATTGTCGATTTTGCGGCCCATTTGCAAATCAACACCGGCCTGCTGGCATTCAAGAACCAGCATATCAATAATATTTTGCGCTGAATCATCGCAAAATAACTGGCCAAGCTTTTTTTCGTGATAGGCAATTTTATGGCGATCAACAAGCGCGACAAAATCATGCTGGTCATATTGCCGAAGCGCCGATTTGCAGAAATGCGGATTGGCTGACAAAAATGCCTCTGGCACGGTATGAAGATTGGTGAAATTACAGCGGCCACCACCTGAAATGCGAATCTTTTCGGCTAGTTTCATCGCATGATCAACAAGCAGAACACGGCGGCCGCGTTTACCAGCAGTGCTGGCACACATCAAACCGGCAGCCCCTGCCCCGATGACCACAACATCAACATCGGTTGCCATCATCACCTTGCCCGAACCATTCTCAAACCCAAAATCCCTAAACTCTGTCCGGTGCATCCACCATGCCGTCAGCCACGCCAGTATGCTGGTAAATATCGCCCTGTCCGCTATGCTATCGCAAAAACCATGTGTTGGGTGATGCTTTTATGGACTGGCTTATTTATATCGTCGAATGCCGTGACGGCAGTCTTTATACCGGCATCACCAATGATCTGCAAAAACGAATTGCGTCGCATAATGCCGGAACCGGCGCCAAATATACCGCGGCGCGGCGACCGGTACGGTTGGTTTACCGCGAACATGCAGCCAGCCGATCAGCTGCCAGCAAACGCGAAATCACAATCAAACGGCTGCCCCGAAAGGCCAAACAGGAACTTTGCGTAACAGAATTCAGCAGCCTTTAGACCAGCAATCTTGCAGCGCACAAAGCTTTGCCTTAGGCAACAACCTGATCAAGCGCAGCTTCGAAATTGCGGACCGTGCGATCAATGTAATGAAGCTTATCAAGCCCAAACAAGCCAATGCGAAAACTTTTATAATCTGGCCCTTCACCGCATTCCAGCGGAACACCAGCGGCAATTTGAACACCGGCCGCGGCAAATTTACTGCCATTCTTGATCAAATCATCATCGGTAAAGCTAACGACAACACTTGGCGCTTGAAACCCCTCGGCTGCAACTGACCGAAACCCGCGGCTTTCCAGCAATTTGCGGATGGCGGCGCCAAGCGCGATTTGCTCATCACGCACTTTTTCAAAGCCATATTCCTGCGTTTCAATAAGCGTATCACGGAAAATCGCCAAAGCATCGGTTGGCATGGTCGCATGATAGGCATGGCCGCCATTTTCATAAGCCTGCATAATGCCAAGCCATTTTTTCACATCGCAGACATAGCTATTGGCTTCGGTTTCACCGACGCGTGCCACCGCCGCCTCAGACAGCATAACAAGGCCGCTACAAGGTGATGCGCTCCACCCCTTTTGCGGGGCGCTAAGCAACACATCGACACCAAGCGCCTTCATGTCAACCCAAAGCGTGCCTGATGCAACACAATCGAGAACAAACAAACCGCCAACCGCATGAACCGCAGCCGCCACCTGCTTGATATAATCATCGGGAAGGATCATTCCTGCCGAAGTTTCGACATGCGGCGCAAACACAACAGCAGGTTTGTCCGCCGCGATACGGGACGTGACTTCATCAATTGGCACGGGTGCAAAAGGTTCTTGCTGGTTACTGCCCGAAGCACCCGCCTGACGACGCGCTGCAAGCACTTTTGTGCTGGCGGCAATTTTTCCCTTTTCAAGAATTTCCGACCAACGAAAGCTGAACCAGCCATTACGGATAACCATCACATGCTGATCACCGGCAAATTGGCGGGCAATTGATTCCATTCCATAAGTGCCACCGCCCGGGATTACCACCACCGCATCAGCATTATAGGCCGTCTTTAGCGCGGCTGAAATATCATTCATCACGCCTTGAAACGACTTTGACATCGAATTGAGCGAGCGGTCGGTAAAAACCACGGAATATTCAAGCAATCCATCAGGATCAATATGGGGAAGCAATGATGACATAATATTCTCCTGCGAGGCGCGGCACCAAACCGGCCGATTTATGACTTAGATATAGACCTCGCACCGGCTGATTGCAATTAGGCAAAAATCGGCTCTGGCAAAAACAACGTCACCATCTTATTTCGGGCCGGAAAAATCGTTTGGCGGCATGAAGGGAACGCCAAAAATCCAGCCCTCTTGCTGCGCTGCGACCTTGATATCGACACAAAGGTCAAAGCTTGACACCGTGCCAAAATGCCGCAAAGCCGCCGCCGCGATGATCGCATCTGCTTCATCGGCATCATGCCCCATCGAACGAAAATCGGCTGGTACGCCATCACTGCCATAGCCAGCAAGCGCCTGATTAAGAAAAACCGGATCTGCGGCGGCTTTTTTTGCCGGCACCATGCCAAGCCGGTAAAAATAAAAGCTGGGGAAGATTTCCACCAAAACCAGATTGGTCTGTCCAGTAACGATATCGTCAAAAGGCCAAACCGAAAGCCGCGCCCCCAATTGCTGTTTTAACCGGTGCAGCAATCGCATACCGGCAAGCGAGCCTGTTGACACATTATCAGCACCAACCGCCTTAAAAGTGGGGGATGGGCTTCGTCCGGCCGCACGCGCAGCCATTTCGGTAATGCGGCGGCGGCTGGCATAATGCCGCGCCTGATAGGTTGGCGGCGCCAGATAATAATCACCCCATAGCGCATGCCGAAACATCGCCCCGCCATAAAGGTCAGGCTGGCCCGCATTCACCTGATCAACCATAGCCCAAAGCGAAAGGGCATTGGCAGGTGACATATCTATTCCCGGAAAATAACTATCTTTATCGACAAAAGGATGGGCAAAGGCAAAATCAATACCGACCAAAACCGGCGCTTTTGCCTTGGCATTTTCAGCCATTTCAACCAGATAGTCAAAAACCTGCTGGCGTGACCAATATTTTGACAAAGGCGGCGACACCCGCAATGGCGCGCTCTTGCCGGGCCTAGCATGAGCAAGCTGTAATCCAGCATGGCTTTTTCCCTTGGCTCCCGACCAATCAACTCCAAGAAAGGATGAAAAGCGCGGTGAACCGGCAGTTCGGCTTTTCATATGAGACTGCAAAAATTTATGGTATCACCAGTCATGAAAAGTCCTTTTACACCTGCCATCTAAATTGTTACGCCTGCGGGCAACGCTAAACCAGTTGGCGGGCGCTGTTAAGTCATTTGATCTTAGGTATATGTGTCGTGGCCTCATCCCAAAATCCAGCATCTTTTTCAACCGAAGCCTCCGCCGACCCAGCTTTGTTTGACCTTCTTGTCCTTGGCAGCGGCATTGCCGGACTTGCCGCAGCCGGATTGGCTCGAAATGATGACAAATCGGTTTTGGTGATCGACAAGGGGCGACGACTTGGCGGGCGGGTGTCCACACGGCGGCAAGACGGCTTTGTGTTTAATCACGGCGCCCAATTTGTGACGGCAAAAGGCACCGAATTTGTCAGTCTTCTGGCCATGGCAAAAACGGCTGGAAGCATAAAAGACTGGCAAGTCAGTGATAATAAGATCGTTCAGATTGGTGCCCCGACAATGCGCGATCTGCCACAATTCATGGCAACCGGATTGATGATTCGCCAGCAAACTGAAATCATCCAAATTGCCCATCATGGCGAACATATCGGCTTTTTCGACAAGGATGGCCTAATTGCCACTGGCCACCGGGCAATCATTACCGCACCGGCGGCGCAAACCGGCAAGCTTTTGGCCAATATCTATCCAGATCTTGCCACCACCGCCGGCCTTGCCAGCTATGATCCATGCTGGACAATCATGCTTGGGCTTGACGATGACAATGGCCTTGGCACCGCACCGTTGCGTGACGAGGCAGCTGGTATCGCGCTTGGTGTGCCGGAAATGACCCGGGCGCATCAACAATCCGGCCTTGGCGCGCCAGCCCTCACCATTCAGGCGAGTGGCGCATGGAGCCAGCAACATCTGCAAGATGACCCGCAAATGGTGATCGAAAGCCTGAGTAAAATCTGGCAAGACCTAAGCGGTAAACCGCTTGGCAAAATCATCACTGCCACCGCGCATCGTTGGCTTTACGCCAAAGTCACATCGGCCGTACCAGATAATGCGCCGCGCCTTAGCAGTGACGGGAAATTAGCGATTGCCGGAGATTGGCTTGGCGGCCCACGGGTTGAGCAGGCTTTTGATAGCGGCCAGCAAGCCTATCATAATTTGCGGTGATACCATCCGGTCAAGGCATCATCTGATAATATCTGCTGGCAATGCCCCTAGCCCATAGCCGCAACCGCCGCCACCATGCTATAGACATCAAAACTGCCGAAGCGAAAATTTTGTTCCATGATTGACGTTCTAAATATTTCGATCCCGTTCTTTGCACTGATCTTTCTTGGTTTTGGCGCGCATGCCATCGGATTTATTGATGCAGCTGGTGCGCGCACAATGTCCAGATTCGCGTTTTATGTCACGCTGCCGCCCTATATGTTTTTGAAAGTATCAGCAAGCGAGCCTTCAAGCATTTTGAACTGGGATTTTGTCTGGCGCTATGAGAGCGGCACAATCATCATGTATCTAACCGCGGCCGCGATCGGACATTGGCTATTTCGCCTTAAACGTCTGGAAAGCGGTATATTCGGGCTGAATGTGGCCTATCCGAATTACGGCTATATGGGCATTCCGCTTGCCATTCTTGCCTTTGGCGATGCCGCAGCTTTGCCAATGGCATTGATCTTATTTGCCGATACGATCGTGCTTTTGGCGCTTACCTCTTGTTTTGTTGCTGGCAATGATGGCGGCCTTACTGAATCGGTTAAACGGATTGCCATCACAATGGTCAGCAACCCATTGGTGCTTGCGGTTATGGCAGGGCTGTTATTTTCCGCATCGGGCCTGCCCCTGCCGAAGATTCCCCAGCAATTTGGCAGTCTTTTGGCCGGTGCCGCAGCGCCTGTTGCCTTATTTGCCCTTGGCGCCACCCTATTTGGCCAGCCGGTTCGTGCGGCCGCTGCCGAAGTGACCGCTATTTCCTTGTTAAAACTGATTGTTCACCCGCTTCTGGTCGCCTTGTTCTTTTTGGGGATACCGGGTCAAGACCCGCTTTGGATCAAGGTTGCCATTTTATCGAGCTGCCTGCCGGTTGCCGCCAATGTATTCATGCTTGCCAATCATTACAGCGCCTATACGGGGCGCACCGCATCGGCCATTCTGGTCAGCACAATTTTCGCCAGCACCACCGTGCCAGTTTTTTTATACTGGCTGTTTTACGGGCAAGGCTAACCAGCCGCGCAAAAAGCCCTATGCGCCATGCAGCCGGTGTGCGACATATCGTCTTGCCCTTGCGGTTCGTGCCTGCCGGCATTTTGCCAGACACGATCTTGTGATAGGGTATCGCCGTGAATTTGATCATTCGGATACGCGTTACCATTTTACCGAAAGCTGTTTGATGTCATGATTGCCGAGCTTGGACATTTTGCCCTTGTCACCGCTTTTATTCTAAGCCTTGCGCAAGGGGTTTTGCCGCTATTTGGTGCCGCTCGTGGCAATAGCGCCGTGATGCTGATTGCGCCTGCGGCTGCGATCAGCGTTGCGCTTGCCGTTGCCTTTTCTTTTGGCGCGCTTGTCTGGGGCTTTATCACGTCTGATTTCTCGCTGGCGCTTGTTGCCAATCATTCACATTCGACCAAGCCGATGATCTATAAGATTTCCGGCACATGGGGCAATCATGAAGGCTCTTTGCTGTTATGGATTCTGATCCTTGCCATTTATGGCGGGGTGATGGCGCTTGGCGGCAGCGCCATGCCAATGGCATTAAAAGCGCGAATTCTGGCGGTTCAAGGTCTGGTTACTACCGGTTTTTTGGCCTTTAGCCTATTCACCTCAAACCCGTTTCTGCGGCTTGCCACTGTACCGCTTGATGGCAAGGGGCTTAACCCGATTTTGCAAGATCCCGGTTTGGCCATTCACCCGCCAATGCTGTATCTTGGCTATGTTGGCCTTTCGATGGCTTTTGCCTTTGCCGTTGCGGCGCTGATTACCGGCGAGGTTGATCGTCTGTGGGCAAAATGGATGCGCCCGTGGATTATGGCGGCATGGTGCGCGCTTACATGCGGCATCGCGCTTGGCAGTTGGTGGGCCTATTATGAACTTGGCTGGGGCGGCTGGTGGTTTTGGGATCCGGTTGAAAATGCATCGCTCATGCCGTGGCTCGCCGCGACTGCCTTGCTGCATTCGGCGATTGTTGTTGAAAAACGTGGTCAGTTAAAAAGCTGGACCGTGCTTCTTGCCATCATGGCTTTTTCACTATCGCTTGTCGGCACATTCATTGTGCGGTCAGGGTTATTGACCTCGGTTCACAGCTTTGCCTCCGATCCGGCACGCGGCGTTTTCGTGCTTGCCATTTTGCTATTTGCCGTTGGCATTCCTTTGGCGCTTTATGCATGGCGCGGCCCACAATTGGTTACGACTGCCGATTTCACCCTTACAAGCCGTGAAGGCGGATTGATTGCCAACAACATGCTTCTTGTTGTTGCAACAGCGATTGTGCTTCTTGGTACATTCTATCCGCTAGGCCTTGAAATGGTGACTGGCGCACGCATCACCGTAGGCCCGCCCTATTTTGACGCTACCTTTAATCCGGTCATGGCGCTTTTGATGGTCTTTATGGCAATCGGGCCGGTCATGGCCTGGCGGCGGGGCCAAACAGCGCGGTTGCGGCCAGTGCTGATCTGCGCTGCGGCTGGTGCTGGCATTGTCGCGCTGGCGGTATCGAGTTTTGCCTTTGGATTTGGCATTGGGCCTTTGGCAGCGCTGGGGCTGATTGGATGGCTTGGCGCGGGCATTGGCGCCGATATCTGGCAGCAGCTAAAGCCCAATGGCACTGCCAGCTTTGGCGCACGCGCAAAGCGTATTCCCAATGATGTGATTGGCATGTGGGTGGCGCATTTCGGCATTGTGATTTTCATGCTTGGCGCCGTTGGCGATAATCTTTTCAACAGCGAACATGTGGTGCGGGCAAAACCAGGTGACGTTATCAAGATTGCCGACCGCAACGTAACCTTTACCGGGGTCAAGCAAGTTGAAGGGCCAAACTACCAAGCCCTAGCTGCACAATTGGAATATCGTGATAAAGATGGCACATTATTCGCCCTTCTGACTCCTGAAAAACGCGTCTATAACGCCGAACGCCAGACCACAACCGAGGCGGCTATCCGGCCAACTTTGCGCGGTGATGATTATGCTGTTCTTGGGGATGGTGACAGCAAAATCGGCTATACATTGCGCCTCTATTACAAGCCGCTTGTTAGCTGGATTTGGGGTGGGGCTGTGATTATGGCGCTTGGTGGGTTAATTGCCGCATTCGGGCGCCAACGCGCCGCGACCAAACCGGCAAACCCGCAACAAAATCCAGCAAGCGCGCTATCCGCACCCGATGGTGGTGCCTGATGAGCCAGATGCGCCTGTCATTCCTGCTGCCGCTTGTGGCATTTGGCATTCTGGCATTAGTAGGCGGGATGGCGCTTTACGGCACCCTATCTGGTAGCCGCGACCCAACTCAATTGCCATCAGTCTTTGTTGATAAAGCTGCACCACAAACCAATTTACCGCGGCTTGTGCAAACCGGATCAGCAGCCGGAAACAACATTTCAGTGACCATGTTTCAGGGCCAGCCGGTTTTGGTGAATTTCTTTGCGTCATGGTGTGCGCCATGCCGCGCCGAAGCACCGGCACTTGAAATGTTGTCAAAACGTGTTGCCATTCTGGGAATCGCCTATAAAGATCGCGCCGAGGACACAACGGCTTTTCTGCAGCAATATGGTAATCCATTTCAGGCAATTGGCATGGATGCCGATGGCCGTACCGGCATTGAATGGGGCGTTTATGGCGTGCCGGAAACCTATCTTCTCGATGCGAATGGTGTGGTAAAGCTGCGCCATGCGGGGCCATTGACCCGCGGCGTTCTTGAAGCCACGATTTTTCCGGCATTAGAGGCGCTTGGATCATGATGACGACAACGGCTCTATGGCGGAATCAGATCATCATCGGGCTTGCCCTTGTGAATATGGCAATTGGCATTCTGTCTATCAGCACCATAAGCACGCCGGCACACGCCATTACCGCCGAAGAAATGCTGGCTAACCCAGAACTTGAAGAACGCGCGCGCAATCTTTCAAAACAATTGCGCTGTCTTGTTTGCCAAAATCAATCAATTGATGATAGCGACGCCGATCTAGCCCGCGATCTTCGCCGCGAAGTCCGAAGCCAAATTTCTGCCGGTACCAGCGATGATGCAATCATTGACCAGCTTCGTGCGAAATATGGGGATTATGTGCTGCTAAACCCGCCGCTTGATCAGGCGACATTGTTTTTATGGCTTGCCCCGCTTGGCTTTATCCTTCTTGGCGGGGCGATTGTGGTGATGGCGCGCCGACAACGCGGTGCTGCCATTGCCAATGAGTTGGACGCCGCCGAACGCGCGCGTATCGAAAAAATGCTGGCAAGCCGCGATAGTGAAAACGGGCCAAAAACATGACCATGCAAATTTTGAATAATCTGTCGCTTGCCAACCTGCCGGTGATTATCGGCGCGATTGTCATCGGGCTTGGTTTAACTGGGCTATTGCTGTGGATTATCAGCCGTGGCCGCCCGCATCAATCCACCGATACACAAACCGCCGCCCTTTTCAGTAAAATTGATCTTCTGCAGGCCGAACGCCAGCGTTGTGATGCTGATCAAGCCAATGGCAGCATCAGCGCTGACGAATATGCCAGTGCCTGCCGCGACATTGACCGGCGGCTGCTTGGCCTTAGCACCGAGATGGACAGGCTTGGGCAAACCCGAACGTCAGTTTTGTCGCCCCGCAATATTTTGATCAGCCTACTCGTGCCGGCATTGTCGCTGGTGATTTATCTTGGCATTGGCAATCCACAAAGCCCCGACCGCCCTTTTGCCAGCCGCAGCGCTGAAATCACCGCGGCCAAGGCCGGTGCAAATCAAAACCAAAATGCTGCGGCCACCGCGCTTCGTGATGCAACCAAAGCAACCGAGGCAACGCCAAATAATGTTGAAGCATGGCTTTTATTGGCGCAAGCAGCGGCAAATGTGAATGATAATGAAACCGAAATCCGCGCGCTTAGAACCGCCATCGACATCACCAAAGGCGATATTGCCATCACCTCAATGCTTGCCGAAGCGTTAAGCCGCGCTGCCGACGGACAGGTTACAATCCCTGCCCGCGCTCTAATCAAAACCGTTCTTGACGCTGATCCGGCCGAACCGCGCGCGCTGTTCCTTTCAGGTCTTGCGGCATTTCAAGATGGTGATTATGCGATTGCCATTGGGCAGTGGCAGGCATTGCTTGCCGTATCAAATCCTGATGCGCCATGGGTTACGCTTGTTCGTGAAAATATGCAACGCGCCGCCGAGGCTGGTAATATCTCATTGCCGCCAGAACAAGCCATCGCCGCAGCGCCAGCCGGGCCAGATGCCGAAGCGATGGCCGATGCTGCCAATATGACCGAGGCCGAGCGCGATGAAATGATTGCCAGCATGGTAAAGCGGCTTGAAGACCGGCTTGTTGAAACGCCTGATGATACTGATGGCTGGGTTCGCCTTGCCCGCGCCTATGATGTTCTTGGCCAGAATAAAAAGGCGCTTGAAGCGCTTGCCAATGCTGCCAGATCAGCCCCTGATGATCTTGATGTCCAGCTAAGCTTTCTTGAGTTGATCCTTGCCTCTGGCACCACATCTGCCGACATCACACGGGCAACAGCCGCGCTTGCCGCCGCCAAAAAGATTGCGCCAAACAATCCGCAAACGCTGTTTTTTGAAGGGCATCTTGCCCGCCTTGCCGGCGATGATGCGACGGCGCGCATCGCATGGACGTCATTGCTGGGATTGATGGCACCCGATTCAGGGCCAGCAAAGGCGCTTGAAGCTGAAATCAACAAGCTGAATTAGGTACGGCTCCGTTGGGTCGAACCTGATCTTTATTATGGTTTGACGTTAAATTTACTGCGGGCTAAAGCGCCTTTTTTAATTTCGCTGCGTCTTTTTTAACGGCATCAAATTCGGCCCGCAAACGGGCAATTTCAGCATCGGACAAAAGCGCGATATTGGAGTAATCCTTTTTCCAATCGGCCGCCCCCGCCCATCGAAGCGGTGATTGTTTGATCGTGCGCGGCGCGGTTGCATCAACCAGCAAATCAACCGCCAATTTCGCCGCAAGATCCTGCGAAGGCTGGTCATGTGGAAGGCCAGCGCCATTGCCAAGTGGCAAATCATTGAACAAAAGGCGCGGCGCCCCAACATAGGCGATGATATCACGAGCACAGCCCATGATTACCGTCGCAATACCAGCCGCTTCAAGATGCGCCGCTGCCAAAGCCATTGATTGATGGCATACCGGACAATTTGGCACCATAATAACCGCATCTACCGCATCATCCTGACATAGGGATAACAGCTTTGGACAATCGGTTTGCGTGGTAACACGCTGCGAACGGTTGGTTGGCAATCCATAGAAATTCGGTGATACCGATCCGATATATCCGGCATCGGCAAGCCGCTGCAATGCCGCCAGCGGGAAATAGCTTGCCATATCGCTTGCCGTTGTATGCGCGCGATCAATCGCAATATGCGCCACTCTTACATCAGGGAAAGGGGCGATAGGTTCGGCATAGCTGGTAAAAAATTTAGCCTTGCCATTATAGGGCGCACCTGGCCCCTGCTCGCCATTTGCCGGATTGAAAATCGACGCTGTTGTGACAATGCCAATGCGCGCTGCAGCCAGTGGTTTCTGCAAATTGGCAAAAGGCACATCATCAAGCTTGGCCCATTCATAGGGCTTGCCATAGCCAAGACCGACATAATAGCTTTTAATCCGTGGTAAATAATCAAGCGGGGCGTCAAAATCGATATCCATTTCATCAGTCCTTAAGCAATATTATTCGTCTTATCATGGGTAACAGACTAGGCCAGACGGTGCATCACAATCCGGCCAACCAGAAGACCGGCAATCAAAAGACCAAAAAACGGCAGCATCGCTTCACCATTGAGAAACAGGCTTGCCACCACCGGCCCCGGACAAAGACCGGCAAGTCCCCAACCAACACCAAAAATCACACTGCCAATCACCAGCGGCTTGTCAATATTGGTTGATGTCGGCAATGAAAAAGCGGCGCATTGAATTGGCGCTTTGCGTTTCATCACAAAGCGATGGCCAATGGCATTAACAAGAATACCGCCGCCCATCACAAATGCCAGTGACGGATCCCAATCACCGAAAATATCGAGAAACCCAACGACTTTGCTTGGGTTCAACATACCGGCAATGGCAAGGCCAATACCAAAAATCGAACCGATGATCAAAGCTGTTATCAAACGTGTCATGATCTGTTCTCGCCGCTAAATATGATTGACGATGGCAACAGTGGCCACCGCGCTTGCCATAAAGGCCATCACGGCCATCAATGACCGTGGCGATAATCGGGCAAGGCCGCAAATGCCATGACCCGATGTGCAACCCGATCCGATCGCCGTGCCAAGCCCGACCAAAAAGGCCGCGATATAGAATTGTGGCCCGCTGGCAACCGCCTGCCAGATAATCGGTGCTTTGGTGATGATTTGCCATATAATCGGGCCAGCCACCGCACCCAGCAAAAACGCCAGCCGCCAGCCACGCTCGGCCGATGATGCGGTTCCAAACAGCCCGCCAATAATGCCGCTGACGCCCATAACGCGGCCCTGAAACACCATCAGCAGCAATGCTGCCAGCCCGATTAAACAGCCGCCAAGAAAGGCGCTGAAGGGGGTAAAGCTTGCCCATGCAATTGTCATTGATTTTCCTTTGGTAACAATGATCTTTTCGATTGATCACAATCGGGCGAGCGTAGCCACCTAACGGCGTCAAAACCAGCAAAATTACGACGATTTTTTAGATTTCAATCCCGAAATAGGAACCTTTAGATACACATCGCCATCAGGCTCGGCAGCAGGCATATGGCCTGCACGCATATTCACCTGGATTGATGGCATGATCAAGGCAGGCATAGCAAGCGTGGCATCACGCTTCGATCGCATAGCCACAAAATCGGCCTCACTTGCGCCTTTGCCAATATGAATGTTTTTGGCGCGTTCCTCAGCAACCGTTGTTTGCCATGCAATGGAACGCCCATCAGGGCCATAATCATGGCAGACAAAGATGCGCATCGCGTCATCAAGCGCCAGAATCTTTTGAATAGATTGATATAGCTGGGCAGCATCACCGCCCGGAAAATCAGCGCGTGCCGTGCCGCCATCGGGCATGAAAAGCGTGTCACCAACAAAAACCGCATCGCCAATCACATGCGTCATACAAGCAGGGGTATGGCCGGGGGTATGCATGACATAGGCTGGCATATCACCAATCAAATAGCGGCTTCCATCCTGAAACAAAACGTCAAACTGGCTGCCATCACGTTGAAATTCGGTGCCAGCATTGAACATCTTGCCAAAGACTTCCTGCACCTCGACAATCTGCTTGGCGATGCCGATTTTGCCACCACGCTCTTGCTGGATATAGGGGGCGGCCGACAAATGGTCAGCATGAACATGCGTTTCGATAAGCCATTCAACCGATAATTGATGTTTTTCGACATAATCAATGATCAAATCAGCATGCGTATAGGCAATCTTGCCAGCCGCATAATCAAGATCGAGAACACTATCAATGATCGCACATGCATTGCTTTGCGGGTCTTTCACCACATAGCTGATGGTGTTGCTTGCCGCGTGAAAAAAGCCTTTAACTTGCGGGATGATCTGGTCTGATTGGTTATCGGATGGCATTGTCTAAGCTTTGCTTTCCTCAAATCGAAATGAAATCAAACATCGTGGCAACAGCCTGCACAGCGATGCCATCGGCGCGTGTAAAAGAAAATGGCCAATCGCATCTGCCTTTGCAAAGCTTACATTATCAAAAACAACAGAACAGGCAAATATTTTCCAGTTGTAATTCGCCAAATCGCCTGCCAGACTTTTTTCATCTTCACTGAACCTCTTGGCAACAAGGACGTTCTTTCTTGATCCAGATCTGGTTTCGATCCCGCAAAACCAAGAGTTTGGCCTTAAAATAACTGCGGGCAAAACGGAATGTAAAATGCGCAAAGCTTATTGGATTAGCACTTATCAGAAAATCATTGATGACACCAAACTGGCGGCCTATGCGGCCTTGGCTGGACCAGCTATTTCGGCTGGTGGAGGCCGGTTTCTGGCTCGTGGCACACCGGCAAAAGCCTATGAGGCTGGCGTTCTTGAACGCACGGTCTTGATCGAATTTGACTCGCTTGATGCCGCAATCAGCACCCATGATGGCGCTGCCTATGGCGCGGCACTTGCTGCGCTTGATGGCGGTGCGATCCGTGAAATTCGCATTGTCGAGGCGGCCGAATAAAAACGCCTTAACAACGGTATTTTTGCATATGGGGTACATATTATGGATTATGAAATCAGGCCGCTAACGCAAGGATTCGGCGCCGAGGTGTTTGGCCTCGATCTATCTGCTGGTTTTAGTGACAATCTGGCCCAAGATTTGGTCGGAGCATGGGTTGATGCTGGCGGCCTGATGGTGATCCATAATCAAACCCTGTCAAGCGAACAGCATATTGCCTTGTCGCGGCATTTCGGCCCCCTATTCGGCGATCCAGATGAAAGCCCGCTGCAAGACACGGTTAGCCGCTATATTCATCCTGATCATCCAGAAATTTACCGGGTTTCAAATCAGGTTAGCACTGATGGCAAACCCAAAGGGCGAAAAGGGGCTGGCACCTATTGGCATTCGGATGTGTCATTTCGCGATCGCCCGGCACAAGCATCATTGCTTCATGCCAAAACCATCCCGCCAGTGGGTGGTGATACAATCTTTGCCGATCAGGCTGCTGCCTATGAAGCCTTGAGTGACGGCATGAAAGCCATTCTTGCCCCGCTTTTCGCATGGCATGATTTTGAAGTCGCCGCCCGCACCCAATATGCCAAACCGGTCATTGTCGAAAATGATATGGACGGCGCCAATCGCGCACGCCATCCATTGGTTCGCACCAAGCCCGAAAATAACAGCAAAAGCCTGTTTGTGAATCCGGGCTTTACTTCGCATATTGATGGGCTTGATGCCGCCGAAAGTCGGGCTATTCTTGATTTTCTGTATAAGCATTCAATCCAGCCGCAATTTTTATATCGGCACCGGTGGAACGAGGGTGATTTGCTGATTTGGGATAACCGTTCATTGATGCATTTTGCCGTCATGGATTATCCCGATGATGAACCGCGCTATATGGAACGTTGCACGGTCATTGGCGAATCCCCAGCCTAAATCATCAAAATTTTTACGGGTCAACAGGAGCGTCAAATGCCAAAAGCCTATTGGATCACAACCTATCACAGCATCTCTGATATCAGCAAAGTCGAAGCCTATGCCAAGCTAGCAGGGCCAGCGGTTGAGGCATGTGGCGGGCAATATCTGGCCCGCGGCGTTGCACAGGCGGTTTATGAAGCCGGCATTGCCGAACGCACGGTTCTAAGCGTCTTTCCAAGCCTTGATGCCGCCATCAAGGCACATGACAGCCAAGGTTATGGCGCAGCGCTAGAGGCGCTTGGTGATGGGGCCATTCGCGAAATCCGGATTATCGAAGGTTTGGAATAGGCGTTGATCTGGCTCGGGGCAACAGCTTGAGACCCTGCCTGTCTTAATGTTCAATCATCAAAGCGGCACATTTTGCGCGGGTGGCCGCATCAATCGCCACCGGACGTTGATCATCAGTGGTAACATTGACATGAACAAAAACACCCGTTGCTGCGGTTGTATCAGCATCGGCAAGAAACAGACCAACATCATAAGTGACCGAGCTTTTTCCAATGCGGCGAACCGCAAGCCCGATATCAACATCACTTGGATAGGCCACATCGGTAAAATAATCGCATCCAGATGACGCCACCAGAAACTGGGTTTTGTCACCAGCAAGCGCCAAGATGCCTGAGTCAATTAGGAATTTATTGACCGCCGAATCAAATAATTCGTAATAGACAGCATTATTCATATGCCCATATTGATCATTGTCGCGCCACCGCGTGGCAAAGGCGGTGAAATGGCGATAGGCCTCGCGCCCTTTGGGGCGAGGCCTTGCATTTTGTTCAGTCATTTAAAATCAGCCTTAAAGGTTACGGCCGAACATAGGCATAGCCCTGTTCCTGCAATTCGACCAACCGCACAACGCCCGATGGCGCCATGCCAACACCGTCAATCAGCGCAACATCCTTGCCCGCTTTTTCGCTCATCTTGCGATGTGTATTGCCGCATGCTGAAAATGTTAGCCCATCAACCGACATCGACATGACCGAGATCCGGTCTTCTACCGGGCTTTTGCCTTTGACAAACATATTCAAACCCGGCCCATAGGCCACCAGCTCAATAATAACCTTTTCGCCTTTACCAGCGTAGTAATTTGAGACATTCTGCACATTGTTCAGTGCCATATTCATGACTTTTGGATCGCTCTCATCAACATGAAACGCAATTTTATGCGTTTTGGCATCGGCAAATGCCATCGTTGCTGTCAACAGCAACAGGCCAATCATCATTGAAATTCTTTTAAAGATTTGCATGTTCATCTCCCTAACATTTACTGATCCGAGCCTGACAAGTAATCGCATCTTTTGCAAGGGCCGGATCAAATCGGCCCTCTTTGAAATTCTGCTATTTGCCCTTGCGGGTATCAGGCTATATGCGTTCCCAGAAACGCCATTGTCCGGCCCCAAGCCAACGCTGCCGCATCAGCATCATACTGGCCGCGATGATCGCAATTAAAACCATGCCCAGCGTCATAAAAATACGTTTCAACCGATGGCTGCGCGGCGGCAAAACTGCGCGCGCCATCTTCGGGAATTGAGGCGTCATGAATGCCAAAATGCGCCATAACCGGACAGACCGCATCACGCCCTGCAAGCGAAGGCAATTCACCGCCATAATAGCTGACCGCGGCAGCAAGACCACTTGCCTTGTCGCAGGCCATGCGCCACGCAAGCGACCCGCCCCAGCAAAAGCCAACGATACCAACCGCGCCAGCAGGTGACACATGATCAATCGCCGCCTTGACGTCAAATTCGCTATTTGCATCTGCCTGTTCTTTTAGGCCACGCCCTTCAGCAACACCATCACCGTCATAAGCAAGGGTGATATCCGGCGCAATCCGATCAAATAGCGCGGGCGCAATGACAAGATATCCAGCTGCAGCAAACCGGTCAGCAACCTCTTTTATATGGGCATTCACCCCAAAAATTTCCTGAATGACAACCACTGCGCCTTTTGCCGTTCCGGCAGGCGCGGCAAGGTAAGCCTCAAACGAATGTCCATCCGATGCTGTTAGGGTAATGCTGTCTTTCATGGCAACCTCATTTAGTCGTAACGATTTGCTGATTTGCACAATTCTAATAAACCATAGTGTCAGTGTGGCCCAGCAAGCCCGCCATGACAATGGCTGTTCACTCACGCATGATATGCGCCTCATCATTCGTTCTGGTAATGTGCGCCTCATCATGTGCCCTCATCATTTGTCGGCAGTTACCACTTGAAGCGGGTTTGCTGGCATGAAATACTAATCACCATCATCGCACGGCAAATCACAACGCCATTTGCGATCCACACCGCCGCCAAGCCCGATCACTTTCACGCCGCGATCCAAGTTTATTTCAGGAGATTTCATGCATCAAAGACAGCTCGGCAAATCAGGCCCCAAATTATCCGCCATTGGCATTGGCGCCATGTCTTTTACCGATTTTTACGGCGCGACATCCGAAGCGGCATCACATGCGGTTTTGACCAATGCGCTTGATCTCGGGGTCAATCACATCGATACAGCCAATGTTTATGGTGGCGGGTTGAGCGAAAGCGTAATTGGCAGCTTTCTGGCCAAACAGGGCGCGCAAAAGACCAAGCTTTTTCATATTGCCACCAAGGCCGGCATCGCCGTTGACAAAGAAACTGGACGCCGCTATTTCGACAATAGCCCTGCCTATTTTCAGGCCGAGCTTGACGCCTCACTGGCACGGCTGGGGCTGGATTATGTCGATCTTTACTATATTCACCGCCGCGATAGTGACACACCGATTGAAGAGGTAACCGAAACGCTGGCGGCGATGGTCAAAGCAGGCAAGATTGGCGGGTTTGGCTTTTCCGAAATTGCCCCAGCATCGCTTTATCGGGCCGCAGCCATTCACGATGTCGCCGCCGTCCAATCCGAATATTCACTATCGGTACGCAGTCCGGAAATGGGGCTTGTACAGGCAACAGCTGCGCTTGGCGTCTCATTGGTGGCCTTTTCGCCATTGGGCCGTTCATTGCTAACCGACAAGCCGCATTCACGCGCCACTGCTGCGGCAAGCGGCTGGTTGAAATCGAATCCGCGATTTGTCGAACCAAATCTAACGGCGAATATCGAGGCCAGCGGCAGTTTCCGTATATTGGCGGCCGAAATGGGGATGAGCGCCGCAGCTCTTGCGATTGCATGGTTGCTGCATAAAGCACCGCATATCCTGCCAATTCCGGGAACAAGGTCGGTTGATCATCTTCGCGAACATTGTGACGGCGCGGCGAAAACACTATCATCCGACGATATGAGTCGCATCGAGGCAGCTTTGCCCATTGGCTGGGCGCATGGCGACCGCTATTCAGATGCACAATGGGTCGGCCCCGAGCGTTACTGCTAGGCTAAGATGACGCCGGGATAGCGCTGGTGCAGGTTTCTAAATCGGCGCCTTTGGCCATTGGGGCATTTGATTGCCCTTTTTTCCACTTTTGATATGATCGGGGCAGTAACTGTCTCAAAGAGGGTTTGCAAGATGCCAAGTTTTGACATTGTAAGTAAGATTGACACAACCGCGGTTGATAATGCGCTTGCCGGCGTGACCAAGGAAATGGATGTGCGCTATGATTTCAAAGGCAGCCATTGCGAAGTTTCACGAACCGAAGACGCCATTTTGATCAAGGCCGATGATGAATTAAAACGCCGTCAGGTTGAAGAACTGATCATTACCCACCTCACCCGCAAGGGCGTTGATACCAAAGCGTTGGAATTTGAAAAGCCCGAACAGGCTGGTGGCAATAGCATTCGACAAACCGTGCAGGTGCGCCAGGGCGTGCATCGTGAAGTTGCGCAAAAAATTGTCAAAGCGATCAAAGGTGCCAAGCTGAAAACACAAGCCGCCATTCAAGGTGAAGAAATTCGTGTTTCCGGCAAAAAGCGCGATGATCTGCAGGCAACAATGGCGATGATCAAGGCGCTCGACATCGACCTGCCGTTGCAATATGAAAATTTCCGCGACTAACAAAAAGACCGTGCGGGCATCTGAGTGAATAATGCCGGTCACCGGCACCTCTTTTTGCCGCAATGATGCTTGAACCGCACTGTTATTAGACAGGGCTGCGGCTTTAGACCTCAATTACACAATCAATGCTCCAGACCTCATGATTGTCACCTGACGTCACGACGAGGACTGAAACATTGGATTTAATTTGTCTTCGCCGCCCGATCAGTCAGCATTCAGCACAGTAAAGTAACCAGCAAAGGGTGCGCTTCCAAATTCTTCAGGGGCGCCGGCGACGTTGTTTCCATCAATAAATTGAGCTCCATAGTTAGTAAGAACAAAGTTGAAGTTTACCGCATAAGTTTGGCTTGTGACAGTGAAGGGGACCGACAGATTCATAACGGCCACTAATCTAGTGCTTTTGTCACAAAGGCCAGCAACAACAGTATTCTCGTTATCTTGACTTCTTGCAAAAGAAGCATCGGTGATGAAGCCGTCCATAGTTCCGCCAAGAACAGCTGCGCCTAAATATCCAGAAGTGCATGTTGAGCCGTTACCGTTTTTATCATGTTTTCTTAAAGAGTCTGTTTGCGCAACTGCTGGCCCAGTAGTATTAACATTGTTACTTCCAATGCTGTAGTAGGTAGTCGCCGATCCACCAGCCGGTGTGTTTGTAAATGAACCAGCTACTGTAAAATCTGTTCCCAACTTAATATATGGAAAACCATAAGTTCCCTGTGCTGGCGCTGACGCAGTTCCGGGAAGAGTCGTATTGGTTCCGATTGCAGCCGCAAGGTCGACGGCAGCAGGGGCTGCATCGGTATAAATCACAACACAGGTTGAAGCGTCAAATGTTGCGCTTGTTTTCGCCGCACCATACGGGTGCGCAGTGCATAACCCAATTTCGTAAATCTTTGCCGAAAACGTTGATGGAGTGACGCGGCAATCTCCACCCGCTGCCACCATATTACCGGTTGCGGGACAGGCAGATGAAGCCACGGCGGTCGTATCCTCTATGACAGCTTTGGCTGGAATTGAGAATGTTAAAGAAATCAAAAACGCTGATACTAAAATTTTCAAATAATGTGTCATGGCACTAAACCCCACCAACTGCAGCAACGAACTTGGTTTGAATGACAATTGCGTTATTACGCCGAACCTTATCGAGCATTTTGTCTTTCATCGACGCGCTCTCAAACATTTCACTCGAGAATAATGGCTTGCTAGACTGGGCGGGCGCACCACCCATTGGAATGGTGTAGGTCAGTTGGCCAAAATTCTCGTCTTTTTGAAGCCCATCATAGTCTCTGCGACCAAGCTCAACCTGAACACCATTTATCAACTGTGAAAAGGCTAGACTGTAGGTGTTACCCTTGGTGTCTCCAGCACCGTCTTCGCCCTTCCATTTCCAATTTTTCACATACAGCTTTGCAGCGGGCATATAGGGGATTTGCGCGCCAAGCTCGATATCATGACCGTCCAATGCCCGCTCTTGATTACCGCTTTTGCCTTTTTTCCATTTGGTTAAGGGCAACTAGCCCCTCTTTGGCCTCGTTACACTATTGCCAAAACTACTGCAAAAAAAACTATGTCAATAATGACTTCAATCATGTTTGGTCACCCCTCTTCATAAGCGCTCTGCAAGAGCTCCTTATCCCAATATTACGTCTGCAATGATTACAGTTCCGATAGCATGCAGTAGTAAGTATGTTAGCAACTCCATGTTGTGACCTCATCTTTGTTATTTTTGTCTCATAAATTTCTATTGTCTTAACTTCCGTTAATCAGTAGCCCAATCATGAGAACAAGTAGATTGCCTATGAAATCCATTGTTAGCTCCCTAACTTCTCGTTGTTGAATTTCACAATTGTTAGGGTTCAGGTAGCTCTAAAGTGAATCTGTGAGGCTATTATGAGGCCTGAGCACTGGTCTTTAAAAGTGCCCTGAGTCAGCCTGACGTATCTAAATTATGAGGTATAGGGGCAAGATCACATTATAAAATATGTCATGAACCAAGTCCGTCCAATTCATTATTTTCACCCCCCAAAAAGTGTGCTCAAGAGATCACGCCAACAAACACAACGACTGTAAAGATAACTAAAGTTTCAAGTAACAAATAACCAAGAAATTCCATTACATTTACTTCTCCATAAAGAGCATTTTGTATCAGGCGCCTGCTGCAACTACGCTGATGATTAACGTAACTATTAAACTTACAATTGTTTCCATTTGAGTCTCTTCATAATTTAACCGTTGGGGAGTTTCACAATCTGCCACTGCGTGTTCGTTGCACACTCTTTTGAGCTCAAGTAATATAAAGATGAGCAATTGGGACTAAATTGTGGTGTTAAATGGGTCATTTAAAGAGCGTCTACTGACAGTTCAGGCCAATACCATTGTCAAAATGGAAGTGATCATAGTGTGCTCTGTTTGTATTTGGAGTGAGCACATTAGAAAAGTGTTTGCAGGCTAATCCAGCTGCATCTAGCAGCCTTCTACCCTTTTCAGTCTTCTTGCCCCAATCAGTTTTTACTACAGCCCTATCTAACATAGAAATATCGATAGCAGTTCCAAAGCTATGTTCACTTAGAAGCCGAGAGCCTCTCATTTTCCTGCAGTTAACTGTTCCCATATGTGAGAAGGATTTGACTTGAGCATCCTGCAACCAGTTGGTGAGTTTTAATGCTGTTGGACAGGATAAGATGAATGGGCTTGACGCAACGATGTTCTCAAAGCCTTCCACTCTAACAGCATTCATTACAGGGCAGATGTCTGACCCCTGATTGCCAAGGATCCTAAACTTAACACCACGTTCTCTAAGTGAGGATATACATTGCTCTCCACCCCCAGTCAGCAGGACAGGCCTGTAAGCATTGAACAATCTGATTAGATCACTGTTTAACAAGGAAGTTAGACCAACTGCGATCAGCCCAAACAATGAGACACCAACAACAACATTGATTGATTTCATACTGACGTATCATGCACGCATTTT
>Ga0206128_1001428_pt1 | contig 23849 bp, 17 predicted proteins | sample Helgoland_Spring_7_FD_148601 | JGI IMG/M metagenome (GOLD analysis project Ga0206128, IMG submission 148601) | Pelagic subsurface seawater microbial communities from Kabeltonne, Helgoland, North Sea - Helgoland_Spring_Bloom_20160426_1 | ecosystem: Environmental > Aquatic > Marine > Epipelagic ... | reverse complement strand
AAAATCGTCCATGCCGTGGCAGCGGATCAGGATGCTGACCCCTTTCGGGATGGGTTGGGAAAGGACAGCTTGAATGGCCTTGCGCCGCGGGGCTTTATCGCAGGTGCAGACACCGTCTTCCAAATCCAAGATGACGGTGCCGGGCTGGTGAGGCAGCGCAGGGGCCTTGTGGTCCAACTTGAAGAAGTAAGGGCTGCGCAGATCGACCAATTGGTCACGCGATGCAACGGTGTCCGAGGTGTTGAGGGAAGCCTTCGGAACGTTGGGGGCGGAGGGAACAGGTTGGGTCATGGCGAGGTCTTTTGGTGGGCACAACGGTGACCTCAAGAAGGGGGGTATTCCCTGCTCGGAAGGTGACAATCGTCATGGGTGGAGGTGACTTTTGAGCGGGACCCTATGATGGAGCCAGAGAACCTACCGCCGCCGAGATTGTCGTATCGGCATGGTTCCCGAATTGACACCCGAAGACACCGACCGCATCATCGGTATGGCATGGGAGGACCGCACGCCTTTTGAGGCGATTGAAGCGCAGTTTGGGCTCAAGGAAAATGACGTGCGCAACATCATGCGGCGCGAACTCAAAGCGGGCTCGTTCCGACGGTGGCGGGAGCGCGTCAAAGGCAGGGCCACCAAACACCGGACCCGACGGGGATTTGATACCGGTCGTTTCCGCTGTTCAGAGCAGCGCAACAATTGACCCGAGGCCGATCGCCTCGATGATCAGTGTGCTGGTGAAAGGCCTTATTGGCAGGGATCGCCGAACTGGCCCAACAGGTAGAGTATATCCGTGACGCCGACTATGCCGTCACCATCGATGTCGGCCACGCACAGGGAGATGCACCCAAACTCGCCCAGCGTGACCAAGACGTCGCTGACCTCGATGATGCCATTGCCATTGAAGTCGCCTGCACAAGCGACCGTGCAGCTGCCATCGTCTGTGGTGGCGTTGGGGTTGTAGTTGTCGGCATCGGGGTCCGTGCAACCCGGAATGACCAGAGGGTCGGGGTCCAAGCAAAACGTGCCAGAGGTCGAGAATGCAAACGCTCCGCCCGATAGCACGGAGGTCCCTCCTGCGGTGACGTTGAAGCTGCCATTGCCAAATCCGCAACAGATGCCGTCGCCGTAGCTGTCGTTGATGGTAAAGGTGTAGCAGCCCGAGCAGAGGTTGGTCTGTTGGCTGTATCCAGTTCCCGAGTTGGAATAAGGGCCGCCGCTGAGCATCAGGTTGCCGTCGGCATCGGTGATGGTCCAGGTGGTTTCTCCGGGGTAGTTGTCGGTGGTGATGGTGACAACAACGGATTGCGGGTTTTCCAAAACACACGTGCCGTCGTCGATGGTGGCTTGATCGTCATAGTTGCAAGCATCCTCGAAGGTGCATCCACTGCAACTGCTGTCGTCACCGCCACAGACTCCGCAGAAGTCGAATTCTGTGCAGCTGCCGTTGTCGATGATGGCCGTTGGATTGTAGTTGCACGACGCTGGGTCGGTACACCCTTCTTCGGGTCCGATGCTGGCCTTCCAGAGTCCGCGACCGTAGGTGCCAGCATAGAGGGTGTTCTGGGTCTCTTGGATTTCCAGATCAAAGACTTCTACGTTGGGGAGGCCGATGTTAAAGTCCTCCCAGCCGATGCCGTTCCAGGCATAGACCCCGATGTCGGTGCCCGCATAGATTTCGTCGGTGGTGCCGATGTTGTACGCCAGGCAGTGTACCGGGACGCTGGGCAATCCGTTGCTCATGGCCGTCCAGCTCCCGCCGGCGTCGGTGGATACAAAGACCTTCTCGCCCAAGTAGGACGATACAGAGACGAAAACGCGCTCCGCCGTTGCAGGGTCGATTTGAATGTCGGTGATGTAGGCGTCGGGCAGGCCCGAGATGCTGGTCCAGTTGCCGCCGCCATCGCTTGTGGTCCACATGCTGCCGCCTTTGGAGATGTACATGCGGTCGGTGTTGTTCCACGCCACCGCGATGTTGTTGAGGTTGCCTGCGCCGGGCCCTCCCAGGGAGGACCATGAGTTGCCGAAATCAGTGGACTTGAACATGCCGTCTTTGCCCAAATACAGGACGGCGTCGTTGTTGGGGTCTTTGATGAAAGGCGTCTCCCAGTTGCCCTCGGCGTTGGCGCCGGTGCCGCCGCCACCTGCGATATCAGAGAAGTTGTTGTTGGAATCGATGCGGTAAAAGGACCCCAATTGGTAAGATCCATAAAACAGCCGCCCGCCATCGTAGTCCGAGTTTTGGCTCACGTAGACTTCGAAGCCATCGGCACCGCGCATGTCTTCCCATTCGCCGTTGTCCAACAGGATGGTGCCGTTGTCCTGCAAGCCCGCTCCGACTTGACCTGCTTGGTCTTGACCCACACCAATTTGATACATCTGGCTGATGCTCATTCCATTGGTGATGTCGCTATAGGAGACCCCTTGATCGGAAGAAGTGTAGACCCCCCCGTCACACGCCACGATGAAGGTGTTGCCCTCAAAGGTGAGTCCGTGAATATCGGCATGGACTTCTGCCAACCCGTCGGCGCCCACCCAATGGGAGCTGCATGCCCAGCTGTTGCCACCGTCGGTGGACTTCCAGATGTTGACACCTGCGACCATGACCACATCAGGTTGTGTGGGGTGCGCTTCGATGCAGAGGTCGTACCAGCCTTGGCCGGAGTTGTCGTCGCCCGTTGGAGAGTAACCCAGCATATTCGGGGTGCTGGCGTCGGAGGTGGTGGTCCACGTCACGCCAGCGTCTTGGCTCACATAAAACCCAAGGAAGCTGCTTCCATCGCTGTCGCTGGCCAGCATGTATACACGGTTGGGCGCGCCAGCGGTCACCGCAATGCAGTTGCGGTTCATGTTGGCCGCGCTCGCCGGCAATCCCACGGATGTCCAGGACTGCCCTCCATTGACGGAGCGAAAGAAGCCTGTGGTCGAGGAAGCATAGACGATGTCCGGGTTGGTGGGGTGAAATTCCACGTCGCGGAAGCGGGTCCCGCTGGTGCCTGAACCCAAGCTCCAACTCAATCCCCCGTTGTTGGAGTAGAGCATGCCGTTCCGGGCAGCGGCCACGATGAGGTTGCTGTTGTTGGGCGAGATCAGCATGCGCCCCACGGTGAAGTTGCTTTCTCCGACGGGGTCGTATGAGATGGACCAATTGTCTCCACCGTCGGTGGTTTTGAGGATGCCCAAGCCATAGGTGTCGCCGCCGTCGTCGTCGCCTGCAGCGGCAAACATCACGTTGGGATTGTTGGGGTCAATGGCGATGTCGGTAAAGCCAATGATGGGGACTTCGTCGGTTTCGTCAGGAAAGAGCAGGTCCCAGTTGGACCCGGCGTTGGTGGATTTCCAGATGCCGCCCCCGGGAGCACAGGCGAAATACGTGCTGGCATTGGAGGGGTCGACGCGGACTTTGTTGATGCGGCCCACACCACCGGCATAGGCATGGGGTCCAGCGGTGGGCCGGGAAACCGGTCCAAGCGACTCCCACACATCTTCAACTTGGTTGGGTGAGGGCTGGGAGTACATGCGGGGGACGTTCCAAGGCTCGGTGGAAGTGGGCATTTTCCCAGAAGGATAAACCCGGGGTTCCATCTGGTGCATCCAGCGCATAAAGGGCTTGTAACCTGCGCCTTTTTGAATTTCTCGGCCTTCCCAATAGGCTTCAAAAGCCGCCTTGATCTCGTAGAAATTTTCACCCTGTTCCTTGAGGGTGATGTAAGAGGCTTGACTCACGGCTTCTTGAGCCTGCGTTCCATTAGGCAGCATCATGGCACAAGCCACGGCTAGAGTCGTCAAAGTTCCAAGCCGTGAAATCTGACGTTTAGCGGAGTTGGTGGGCTGCAATGCGGAGGGAAGAAAAGGTGCCATCAGGGATAGGTCGTTGACTCAAGTTAAGCCGAATTCTTTGTCTCAAAGGCGGACCGCATGGAACAGGGGCTTGGCCTTTTGTAAGGTGAGGGCACTTATGTTTGAGGCCGATGCAACGAGAGCAAGCAATATTGGTGTGTTTCATGGGCCTTTCGCTGTGGGCAGGCGCTCAAGGGACTTTTTTGGAAAAGCACTTGTATTCCAAGTGGGTGAGTGGGGAGGAGGAATTGAGCTTTCTGCAGGCAGCGGCCAAAAACAGCATGTACGACGGGGCAGAGCATCCCGCGTCGTTTCATTTTCAAGGCATCACCTATGAGCCTCCTGCAGATGATGGCGAGTGGGAGGCGATCCGACTGTTGGAATGCTGCATGTGCAGTTATGCTGCTTTGGTTCAAAACGGGCCCGACACTTTGCGATTGGAGCGCGGGGCGCGCGGGGATTTTGGACCTGTTTCCACGACAATGCACACGTTTTTTATCGAGGGGGACGGTTTGGTGCAAGTGGTGGTGGAATCCGAGGAGGATGAGCCCGATGTCGAGACGCGCCGCAGGTGGCAGCGAAGCCCGGACAGGTCGGTGCCGGTCATGGCCCCAGCCCATGGTCAGCGCCATTCCAATTGTTGGGTTCCGTTGAACGTCCGTGAAGAGCCGCGGCTGGGCAGTGCGGTCGTGGGCCAGCTGCAGTGGGGAGATGTGGTCACGGTGTTGCAGAGAGCGGAAGAAGAGGTATCGGTGGACCTGGATTTTGGTTCGAGCTTCAATGCCAAGAGCGGGCGGTTGGAGTTGCCTGTCTATACCCTGCGCGCGCCTTTTGTGAGGGTGGCATTCGAGGGGGGAGAAGGGTATGTTTTCGAAGGGCTCCTGAGCGAACGTTTGCCGTTTGATTTTGCTTCCTTCTTTGTCGCCCCCGCTTCACCCACCCAACCTCAGCCCGAAGGCCGATTCCTCCGTCCATATGCCGCGCTTCTCTGGCAAGAGCGGGTCGATGTCGAACAACGCGATGAAGGCATGGCCACCAAGACCTTCAGCGTCTACTCAGACGGGGTGGTGGTGAAGGAGTGGTACGATGGGAAGTATCAAAGGGGCATGACCATTGAGGTTCCCATTGACTCCCCAGATGCATTTTACGTGGCGTCCAATAACCTTCTCCGATTCTTGAGTGCCTTGGGGTTCGACGATTTGAGCATCTCTCCGGGTTCCTTTTTCGTGAACTTCTCGTCCATGAGCGAAAGCTTCAACACGGAACTGTCCTGGGATGGCACCACGATGTACATCCATTACGGGGCTGGGGGCTGCTGAAGCGCTTCCCGACCCCTTACTCTGCGTCACCAATTTCGGCGTGGATCCACGCGGTGAGCACGCTGTCGTCCTCCATGCGGTAGCCCAACCGCGTGGCGTAGGCTTTGTGCCAAAACCCGATGTCGTCTAAGCGCTCCAAAAACGGCCTGTCCAAAGGCGATCCGTTCCATCTTCTGAGTTTCACGTAGCCCATAAAGGAATCGGCGTCCTCGCGCGTGGTCATGCTGCGGTAAAAAATGTCGTGCTGCTTTTCGGACGCGTCGGCGACGAACTTCTCGATCTTCCGGAGAAACTCATGCTGCACGTATTTGCCTTGCAGCGCTCTGGCCAGTTTGTCGTTTTCAATCAGCTCAATGAGCCCTGAATTCTGGAGCGTCCGATACTCTTCTTGGTTGTCCATAAATATGGTCTGCGCCATCAGGCACATGGAGCAGTGTTTGCCTACGGAGTCGGGGTGCTCTGCGGCGATGTTGTCACGGCGCTCAAACATCCAAGCACAGGATTCGGCTGCGGGCTTGTGCACGGACATGTTGAACACATAGTCAGCGCTGTCCTGTCGGATGTTCGTCAAGATGCGCGAGAGGCTCTGATCTTTGACGCTTTCCTTGTAGTCGCGGGCATTGTTCTTCTCGATGAACACCGACACGGAGATGCCCAAGAGGATGACCGCAAATTCTACCACGTAATGGAATGCGCTCCGCATCCCCCCTTTCTGTTGCTTCGACATGGCCCCAAAATAGCATTTCAGCAGTTTGAAGCGCCACGATGGGCCCGCAATTACCGCGACTGCACGGTCGGCATCATCTGGCCCGGCAAGAATTACGTCTGCGTCGTCAACTTCGTCCGTAAAGACCTCTGGTAAATCGGTGACAGAGTTCAGGTGATTGCTGCGAGTATGGTTCGTCCCGAAAATGAGGCGCCTTAAATTGAGGCATGGCCGAAACCAATCCTAGCCTGACCGTCGCGGAGCTTGTTGACTTCATCGAAAACAAGATGCGGATGAGCCACATTTACCAGCCGTTGCTGATTCAGTCGCTCGTGGAATCCGGTGGCCAGGCGACGCTTCGTGAGCTCGCTGTGAAGTTCCTGACCGAGGAGGAAGCGGAGATTCGGGAGATGATGAAGACCATCAAGAAGATGCCGGTCCATGTGCTGTCGGCGAAGAATAAGAGCCGCAAGACGCCTTTTGTGGAGGAGCGAGATGGTGTGGTGCGTTTGCTCGTCAAGCCCGCTGACCTCAAGGAGCGGGCAGAAATCCTGGGCGCCTGTTCGAGGCGTGTACACGACTATGTGGCCAAGCGCGGAGAAGGCATCTGGGACCACAAATGGCTGGACTCCCCTGCGGGCGGTTCGATGCGGTTCAAGGTGCTCGAGGCCGGTGGCCGTCGGTGCGCCTTGTGCGGCATCACCAGTGAGGATCGAGCGCTGGACGTGGACCACATCGTCCCACATTCCAAGGGAGGCCCCAGCACTTTCGAAAACCTTCAAATCCTCTGCAGCAAGTGCAACCGCGCCAAAGGCAACCGCAGCCAAACCGACTTCCGCGCCGCCGAACCACCCGCTCCCGGCCTCGCCGATTGCGCACTCTGTAAGCTCCCCCCACTCACGGACTTCCCTTCAGAAAATGACCTCGCCCGCGCCGTCTGGGCCACCACCGAGGGCGCCAAGATCATCCACATCCTCCCCAAGCGCCACGTCACCCGCTACCTCGACCTCACTTCCCACGAAGTCCTCGCCATGCACGATCTGCTGCGCGTTGCACTTCCCTCGATTTCGAACTACGAGAAGTCTGTTTCGATGAGCGAAAACGGGCATTTGAACTGGATGATTTCTATCTTTCCGAAGTGAGTTGGAGCAAAGTTCAAGTCGGACAATTCTACGCGAAGAAGGAGCTCGCCGAGATTCTCGGGGAGACCACCTTGCCTCCGGTTAGAGAAGGAGTGTTCACGTGCAGAAAATCAGATGGATATATTCTCTTTGTCAACTTGGACAAAGCCACGGCCAAGCCCGAGCACAAGTTCAATGACTTCTTCAATGGCGATCGATTTGAGTGGGATTCTCAACCGCGTCAACATATGGAAACCAAGGCCATCGTAGATGTAGTCAGTGGCGTCCGGCAGGTGCACTTGATGGCCAGAGTGCACCCAAAAATCAAGTCAAAGTCTCAGCCATTTGTGTATTGCGGTCGAATGGCTTTTGAAGGCCATGATCCGACGACCACTCGGCCCGTGCACATGACCTTCAAGGCCCTCGATTACCGCTGGGACCTTGCACCATCCCATCCACTTCAGGTCGTTTACGACTGGACGCCGGGTCAAGTTGGCAGGCAATCGCCTTATCTGGCGGCGGAGCCCGGTCCAATTTGGGAGCGATCAAAGTCCACTGCTCCGCCGGAAGAAACCGAGCGGACTGCTGAGGTGACCCAGCGCGTAGGCCAAGATTGGTTTCGCAAAGAGCAATTGAGAAAGTGGGGCGGACGATGCGTGGTCACCGGGTGCACAGTTGAATCCATTTTGGAAGCGGCCCACATCGTGAAGTGGGCGGACAGCGATGAAGACAGGCTCAACCTCAACAACGGGTTGCTCTTGTCCGTGCACGTGCATCGGCTGTTTGACGCCCATTTGATCGCCTTCACGGATGAGGGAAAAATGGTGCGAAGTCGGGAGCTGGACGTCACACAATTACAAGCTCTGGGTATTCCGGTCGATACCACCATCCAAGTGTCGTCGGGCATGGTTCCATTTCTCCGGCAGCACAGACTCAAATTGAAATGATACAAGTCGTATGCGCCATTATACAGGACGAGCGAGGTCTGTATCTAGCCGCCCAACGGGCCTCCGGATCCATGGCTGGCAAATGGGAGTTTCCTGGAGGTAAAATCGAAGTAGGGGAGACCCCTCAACAGGCATGCGAGCGTGAGTTGCAGGAAGAGCTGGGAATCCAAGTATCCGCAGGCGAAGTGGTGCTATCCCACTTGATTGAGATTGCTGAAAAGGCATTTGAATTGCTCTTTATCGAGGCCGACTGGAAAGGAGGTAAAATGACTCCTGCGGAGCATTCAGCTGTGCGCTGGATTCGGCCTGAGGATCTTCGAGTCTTAGACTGGCTGGAAGGAGACCTTCCAATGGTCGAGAGAATCCAACAACATTCTTCAAGTTGATGGACCGCAATACAGAATTCAAGGACCGTCCCAATTGCTGTAATGGGTGCGCCACATTCCAAACTGAAAGGTGATGATCCAGAATGTAAGCGCATGCGTGCAACTTGACTGGCTCTTTCCCCGTAGGAGCGGTGCATGCCCTTTATTACACAGTTCAACGCAAGCCGAATCTCGCGTCAAATTGATGTGAATCAGTTTGACCTCGAGCAAGCCTTGTTCAAGCGGCGGATTTACTTTTTGAGTAAGTACGAAAGGGCCGAGCTTCTCGCCTTTCGGACATTGGTCAAGGAGCAAGAGTTTTTCGTTGAGCATGTTTACACCCCCATTCCCATGGAGGCCAGTGGGAAATATGTGTTTGAGTATGATGGGCAGAAGCCTTCCTATCATGAGCTGCCTACTTGCATTTTGCTGCATCGGGACTTTCAGAATATTCAGATCTCCGCTGCGTTGCGCGAGCGTTTGATTGAGCGGAACGTGAGTTTGAAGGAGTTTAGGGCCTGGGCTTACGAGGAACTTTTACACCTCTTTCACAAGCGGGACTGGGCCGCCATCGTTTTTAGGATTGAATCGAAGTTTCGGGTATCGGTTTCTCCCAATGATGTGGTTCAATACGACAATTCCGATGCGATGAGTGTCGAGAATATGGACCTGCATGAGCTTGAGCACAAGATTGACCGGCTTATTGCCAATGCCGGTCGCTACTACTATGACCACCCGGATATTTTAAGACGGTTCTCTAAGATCAGTTTCGTGTACAAAAAGACCGAACCTATCGAAGGCAATGACACGGAGCTTGACGATCAGCAGCTCAAGGCTTTTCTAAAGGATTATCATGAGCGCTTCAAGCGCCCTTTGATACACATGCTCAAGCAGTGGTATATGGTGTCTTTCAATCCAGACTTGGAGTTTCAGGGTAAGTTGTTGGAGCAACTCAACTTCAAGCCTTGCAGCAAATGCCAGGATTCTATTGCCGATCCCAATGAGGCTTTCAACTCGGCTTCCCCTGCAGGCGATTCGCCATCGCCCCCGACCGCGCCAGAAGACGCCGACGACTTGCCATTTTGAGGCTTGATGGGTTTTTAGATATTCAGGAGTCCCCCCTCAATCTTTCACCGCAAGTGCCGCTTGAGCGGCCTTCCAGTTCTCCCTCGCGATCGGGCGTTCCACGGTGGTTTTGCCTCCTGTCGCTTCGCCACTGAAATGGCAGTACTTCATCGGCGCCTTGGGGTCGCCCGAAGTTTCTGACATCCATGCCTTGTAAGCTGGGTAAGCCATGGGCCTCGCTACGTTCAATGGGATGGGTTCAGCAGTAGCAATGCAGTATCCGTCTTTTGCTTTCGAACCCGCCTTCTTGATGGGCATCACGGTTTGGGCATCCAGAGGCGGAGGAGCGCTGCGCTCTCGCCTTGCCCTTGGTTTACGTTTCACGGTGGCTGGCTCCCCATCACTGGGGTTTCCAGTCTCGTCCAAGACATCCAAGGTGACTTCAGAGCCCGTGTACTTTTTGCTCAGCCCCAAAAGACGCGACTCGAACTGGGCCTCTTTGTCGAACATCGCATCGGCACCCTCGAAGATGGTATAGAAATGTTCTTGGGCATCTTTTTGCGCGTCTACTGCTTGATTTTTACTGTCGTAATAATCCACGCTGTATCCGGTTTCGATGTTCACGTCTTGGCTGTACGCGTAAAGGTTCATCGAGGTCATGACCGAGCTCTTCTCGTTGGCGTAGAACTTGGCGTGCAGGTTTTTCCGGTGTGCGATTTCGATGTTGGGCAGCGACTTAAAGAATGCAATTGAATCTTTATGGAACGTGACTGTTTTGTCGCCGTGGGCTTTTCCAAAGAGCAACGTCACCCTTACCTCTGGTTTGTCACGCAGCGTCTTGAGGGCCTCTTTATAGCGCTCATGCAACTTGATGTAGGGAGAAACAATGAGCAATTCCACCTCTGCCGTTCGAATCACGTCTTCGATGGCGGCATTCAACTTATGTCCGGTCAGAAATTCCATGTACGGCTAAGTTCATGAATTGTACGCATTGCCATTGGGTGTGCTCTGATGGGTATTACTTTGAACGTATGCGCTTCCTTCTTCTTACCCTCGGTTTCACGGTCTTTTCCCTGCACGCACAGGACTGCTCTTTTCTTGCAGAGAAGCAGTTGGCACTCGAAAAGGAATACGATGTGCTGGAGCAAAAGCTCGCAGCAGCAGATGACCGTGCGGAGAAAAAAGCTTTGCGCAACGCGAAGATTGAGATTGAATTGAGTTACGCCGATGTATCAAGAGAATTGAATGTGTGCATTCAATCTGGCGGTGTGATTGGTGATGAGGTAATGCCCATTGACCGAAACTCCGCAGGGACTACTGAAGCCGAAGTGCGGATGTCTTCATCCAATGTGATGGAAGTTGATTTGTTTCGTCAGGGGGTCGTCAAAAAGAGCAAGGGTGCTATTAAAGTGGTCATAGGAACCCTAGTAGGCGTTGCATTGGCCCCTGTGATGCTTGAGCTCGCTGCCGTTGGGGCCGTCATCCAAGTCACAGGGATGGTAGAAATCATTTCGGGCTCGATGGATGTGATCGAATCGGCCAACTGACAACTTCACGATGTCCTTAGAATGAAGCCGGTGCTTTCATCCAGCTTTCCGAAGCTCAACGGATGAGCGTCACGTGGCCGCAGAATTGGCGGGGTCCGTTGCAGAATGGGTTGGAGGTTCCAACCAAGTCGTCCGCTTCTTCACCGCTCAGGATGAGGGTGACCTTCCAATTGTAGACGTCGTTTTGGGCGAAGTAGTCAAAGTTATCTCCGCTGCTTCTGAGCACATCGCCCTTCCAATACTCGTCATAATCGTTGGTCTCAAAAATCAGTGTGCCCCAGCGGTCAAATATTTGGAAGGTGTATTTCTGAATGAGATTGACCCCTCGGATGTATGGTTTAAAAGCGTCGTTGATGCCGTCGCCAATGCCATCGCTTGCCGGGGTAAAGGCGTTGGGCACGAACACAGTGATTTTGTCGTCGATCACCAGCAGTTCTGCCGTTAAGTCAGAGCAGCCGAACTCGTTTTGAACCGACAGGGTCACAGTGTACTCGCCGGGCTCGTCATAGCGGTGCAAGGGGTCGGGAATAAAGCTGCCATTGCCGTCACCAAAAGTCCAATTGGTGGCAAAAGCGGTGTTGCTTTCGTTGGTGAATTGGAAAGAGGTGTTCTCCGGAGCAGTGGTGAGCGGATCGAAAGTGAAATCTGCAAAGGGAACGGGATGAACCGTAAAATCCTCGGCGAGGAAGAGGGTGTCGGTGCACCCTTCTGGACTCGTGGCCACAATGTGAGATTCAAAAGTACCCACCTGATCGATCAACAGTCCCTCAATGGGCAGCGGGCCATCATAAATGCCATCGATAAACAAGGAAGTGGACTGGCTGTACGAGCTCAGGTCTTGAAAGTCCACCGAAAGCGGGTTGCAACCTATGCGGGGGTTGGCGTTCAGGTTGGCGGTGGGGGCCAGGTGCACGGTGAATTCGCCTTCGGCCGTGTCCTCGCATCCGTAGCTGTTGGCGGCGGTGAGCTCTACGGCATAGGAGCCTACGGCGTCCGCGGTGAAGATGGGTTGCAGTCCGGTGGCAGGGACGTTTCCATTCACCGACCAGCTGTGGTTGATGGAGCCTGTACTTTGGTTTTCGGGGACAATGTCGACAGGGAAAGTGCAGCTTTCGATGCCCGCCAAGGCAAACGCGGCCTGGGGCGTGGGGAGAACCGTGACCACAATGCTGGTGCTGTCTGCGCAAAGCTGCGGACTCTCAGCGACCAGGGTGACCGTGTACTGCACGGGCTCAGTGCCTCCATTTGCAAACACATGGGAAGGACCACTTTGGAAACCGGGTTCGCTTCCATCGCCAAAATCCCACGTTTGGAACTGCCCGCCAGACGAGGTGTTGGTGAATGTCACGGTCAATGGCGCACAGCCCAGTCCGTCGTCTATCGCGATGGCCGCCACAGGATTGGCAAATACCTGGATATCGATACTCTCCTGGGCAGAGCATCCGGTGAGGGGAGCTTCCGTGGCAAAGGTTGCTGTGAAGGTGCCGGGGGTGTCGTATTGGTGCGTGGCGGTCAGGCCCGATCCCACGTTGCCATCCCCCCAATTCCAATCCGCGTTGCCGGGGATATCCGTGATGCTTACAAAAGTGAAATCGGATCCCTCGCAGCCACTCGATTCAGACACCGAAAGGGACACCTCGGGAACAGGGTGCACCACCACCGGTAGGATCAAGGTGTCGTAACTGCATCCATTGGTCACGAATTGCGTGACGGTGTAGGTGCCAGGATTTAAATAAGTGGTCGAAGCCACCGGTGTGGCCGCAAAATCACCGTTGTCAAAGGCATAGCTCACCTCGGTGGTGGAGCTGCTGAAGTCCTCCACGGTGAGCGCAAATGGCGCGCAGCCATCGGGCGTGCTCAGGGTGAAAAAGGCTTCCACCTGGTTGGGGACCACCAGTACATCACCAGTGGTGGTATCGGCACCGCATTGGTTCTGTCCAATCAGGGTTACGGTGAAGACTTGCGCCACAGTGTCCACCGCGTACCAGTGGTCGGGCGGGTCTGCCCCGGCATAGCCTGTGCCGTCTCCAAAATCCCAAGTCACATTGTCGGGCAGGCCCACCGACGCATTCATGATGTTCATCTCGAAAGGAGAGCACACCGTGTCTTCTTCAAAGGCAAACACCATAACCGGTGTAGGGTAAACGAAAATGGCATCGCTGACGGCATCTGAACCGCACAGGTTGGAGGCCAACAAACTGACACTGTAATTCAAGACACTGTCTCCCTGCGGAAAGCTGAGCTCAGGAGGGGCTTCTTGGTTGTACTCGTCGCCATTCACAGTCCACAGGTAGCTGCCGAAAGGGGCATCGCTCAAGTTGGCAAATTCCACGTCTACAGGAGCGCAACCCGAGTCCGGGGTGAGCACCAGATCAGCTACAGGAGGGTGGGTGATGTCTACACTGCTGGTGGCCACATCGACGCACCCAAATGCATTGGCGGCCTGCAGGGTGATGACATAGGTGCCGTCTCCAGGGAAGGTGTATTCGGGGTCGAAATCTGCAGAGGATGCCAGCCCGCCGAAGTCCCAATCTTGACTGTTGTTTCCGGTGCTGAGGTTGGTGAGGGGCAGGTCCAAGTTGGAGCAGCCCAAAGTGTCGTGCTCAAAGCTCGCCACGGGAACGGGGTGAACAGTGACGGCGTGGTCCACGGTGTCTCGGCATCCGGAAGTGGGGTCTTCGTACCAATAAGCCGGGGCATAGTCACCCGGTGCGATTCCACTCAAGAAGGTGCCCGCTTCAGGGTCCACAATGCCCGTACCGTACCAAGTGCCTCCGGTTGGGGTGGCGGTGGACAGGTCAACCGTTCCCAAATTGGCGCAAAACGTGTCGGGTCCGTTCACAGTTACTGTGGGCAAGGTCTGAATGGTGATTTCCATCTCATCTGAGGTGTAGCACGTGCCAGTGCCGTATGCGATGAGGAAGGTGTGGTTGCCCGGAGGGAGGTTTGTTGGAGAAACCGTTCCAGTGGTATTGTCAACCAGGCCAATCTCGGAGCCAGCAGACGTTGCTGACCAGCTGCTGCCAGCGGCAGGAATTCCGTTGAGTTCAATGGGGAAGTCGTTGTCGCACAAGGTCAGGTCTGGCCCTGCATCGGCCACGAGGGGCAATTGGATTTCGATGTCAATGTTGTCGCTGTTGCTGCAGCCGTTTCCATCGAGGTAGGTGTAAGTCACTGTGGTACTCCCGGTACCGGCAGCGGAAGGCAGGAATTCGCCGAGTTCGGCATCCATGATGCCTGCCCCGGACCACGTGCCACCTATGGGGGTGAAGCTGGTCAGGATTTCGGGGATGGCCTGGTTGCAAAGGATGAGGTCACTTCCGGCGTCTACTGCTGGGAGTGCCCATACTGTGACGTCTAGGGTGGTGGATTCCGTGCAGCCCCTGTCGTCCGTCACGGTCAGTGCAATGGTCAGGGTTCCCGGATTCAGGGCCGCAGCGGATGCGGTCGCGCTGGCTGGTTCCGAGCTGACTTGGGTGGCACCAGTCCAAGTGTAGGTATAGGGTGGCAGCCCACCGGAAATGATGCCAGTGAAGAGAAAGTCGTCTCCTTCACAAAGGGCTGGGGTGGAGGAGGTGAGGCTGATGACCGGCCGATCGTGGACCGTCAGTGTCCTTGAGTCAGTATTCTGACAAGTGCCTGTGCCATAGGTATAGTTGAGGATGTACACGTCCGGGACCAATGGCCCGGCATCGACATTGCCTGCGGCATCCACATTGACGGTGGGACTCGACCAGGTGCCACCTGTTACTGGGGTGAAACCATCTAGGGCAAAGGAGCTGTCCTCATCACAGATGGCGATGTCGTTCCCGGCTTCCGCTTCGACGGGGTCGTCGATGGTCACTGTGGTCGTGTCTGTGTTTGTGCAGGCGTTGGCGTCTTGGAAGGTGTAGGTGAGGTTCACCGTGCCGGTTCCAACCTCGAATGGGATGAAGGTGCCGAGGCTGCCATCTTGAATGCCAGCCCCAGCCCATGTGCCCCCCGCCGGAGTGGCACCCGTCAACGTCGTCTCGATGGGCAGGTTGCACAGGATGCCCTGATCAGGGATGGTGATGGTGGGCAACAGGTTGACCTCAACGGTTGCAGAAACGGTCGCTTCGCAGCCTTCCGCTGTAATTGCTGCACCCTCAAGCGTGATGGGCGTGTTTCCAGCCAGCGCTGTCCTCGTCAGCTCTAAGCTGGGGTCATCGGTCCAGAAAAGGTCCGGTGCGTTAGGCTCAGCGAGTGTTACATTGAACATGTCACCTTCACAAACAGCCGATGGAGCTGTGATGGTTGGAGTAGGGAGCGGATGGATAGTAAAGGTGCTGGTGGCGCTGGACAAGCAACTTCCGACGCCGTTTTCAAGAGTGAGGGTATAGGTGTTTGGCGTGAGGTTGGGGTCAAGCGCGCCATCAGTGGCAACACCGGTCCCTGTCCATGTAGCCGTTGCAGGAGAAAAGCCCGGTATGGTGAAGGACGCATCCCCCTGGCAAACTTCAGTGGGCAAACCTGGATTGACCTCGATGAAGGGGGCCACGTTGATGGTGAGCTCGTCTTCCGCAGTGCACCCATTCAAATCCGTGAAGGTGTAAGTGAGCACCGAAGGGCCAGCTCCATCGGTGGTAAACCCGTCCACTCCGGTGAGTCCTGCTCCGCTCCAGACACCGTTTCCGCCATCTGTCAGTCCAGGACTGTAACCGATTAGGGGCGTGGTGTATGTCCCGTTGTCGCAGAGGTTGAGGGGATCGCCGGCCTCCACGGTGGGGTTATTGAGCGATGTGAGGCTGACCGGGATACTGTCGATGCAGCCGAGGGCGTCCTCCACGGTCAGGATCGACGACAGTGTAACGGCATTGGGAGGCGCCGTCCAATCCACGTAAGGTTGGTTCGAAGCGCTCAAGTCGCCGGACCAGTTGAAGCTGGAGTACGGCAGTGTTCCTCCGGTGGCAGTGCCGTTGATGGTGACGGATTGTCCAGGACATGGCGCTGCAGGCAAGGTGACACCTGCCTCAGGAAGAGGGGTGTAGACCACATCTAGATCGTCGGAGCTGACGCAGCCATTTGCTCCCGTTGCAGTGACCTCAATGGTGGTTGTGGTCAAGGCATTCACGGTCACCAAGGACCCCAGAGGAGTCTCGACAAAATAGGGGCTGGTTGTCCATTGGAAGGTGGCGCCTCCTGTTCCCGTTGCGGTGATGTCGACATCGGTTCCAGCGCAGGCTGAGGGCGCAGTCAAGTTGAAGTTGATTATGGGTGCAGCTTCCACGTTGAAGGTGACTTGGTCCGCGGCGGAGCCGCAGAGGTTAGAGGCTGTTCCTATGAGGGAGTGGCTTCCAGACGACAGTGCACCCAGGTTGATGTCACTTTGAGCGCTGCCTTGGGTCATGCCATCGAGGGTCCATTCCCAGGTGTCTACCGGAGTGAAGGTGGTTGGAAAGGTCAGGTATTCGCCTATAACGTTCTCTCCTTCGCAGGCGATGGGCGTGACATCGATGTTGGCCGGCGGTGGGGCTAACACATCGATGCTCCAGGAGATCGTACTGGCAGGACAGGCATCCTTATTCGGGATGCCCACTTTCAATTCGACGATGTGCGAGCCGGGCTGGGTGAGTTCAATGGAAGAATTCACATCATTCGGACCACCGGTCAGCCAACTCACTCCACCTGGCCCACTGATGGTCCATGTCGTCGTAGGGTCCCCGCATAGGACAGGGTCTCCCGTCAAGTCTTCGAGGTCCACCAAAAGCGGAGCGCATCCGCCCAACGGTGAAACCTGGCCCACCGCTTGTAGCTCGGGATACACGCACACCGTCATTGCTGTTGTCTCCGTCCCGCAAGAAGTGTGCATTGCGTTAAATATCACGTTGTATTCGCCAGGCTCAGGAAAGCTCAAGGACCAAATGCTGTCGAATCCGAAACTGGGTGATGTGTTCTGTTGCCCATTTAAAGCTTGCACATTCCATTCGACATTGCTCGGGTTGCAATCATTCAATGTTACCACCTGTCCAAAGTCCGAAGCAGAATAATGTCCCGTGAAATCGACGCAGATATCAGAGGGGCCGGTCAGCTGTGGGTCAGGAGAGGCGTGAAGGGTAATGGGGCCAACAGTATTCGAAGAACTGAAACAGTCATTTACCGCTTCAATCGTGAAGGCCAGTGCATTGGAATAAGTGGTGTTGTTGTTGGGGGAGTACTCGTTGCCACAGCTGCTTTCATTGTACGAGTGAAAAACAGAGTCTGGAAAATCGGGAGAAACAAGAAAATCATGGGTGACCCATTCTGATGAGCCATCCCCGAAATCGAGCAGATACATCGTTTCTGGTGCATTGTTTTCAAAATTGAAAATGGGGAACCCTAACTCAAAAGGGCTGCATAAGCCGACAGTATTGCCTGGATTGGCAGCTCCAATTTGGGGATTGTTACCTACAAAGAGAGAGTCTGAATAAACAGAAGCACACCCATTAGCGGCTGTTGCGGTGACTGTGACATTGTAGTATCCGAAATTGGAGTAGGTAGTGCCAATGTATCCCCCATCGCTGGAAGGTAGGATCTCGGTGATGACTGTGTCGCTTCCGTTGCCCCAGTCGATGGTGATGCTCGTTATTCCATTGACGGGATTAAAGGTTGGGTTGAAGTCCGAAGGGAGAAGTGGGTAAGGTTCGCTGTCTACTTCGGGAACGCAGAGGGGATCCAAGCTGCCAAGACCTGGATTCGGTACTTCCAGTACGGTGATGGTCTCGCTCGCGGTGGCACTGCAACCCTCTTCGTTCGTCGTGGTCAAGGTGACGTTGACATTTTGACTGCCTCCTCCATCTAGAAAGTAAGCGTGGGTTGGCTGTGGTTGCATGGATGTAGCACCATCCCCGAAGGTCCAGAAATAATCAAGAGCAGGGTCAACATTGTCCAGGTCGAATTGAATGCCTTGGTCGCCGCAGATGTTTTGTTGGACTACGTTGAAGGCGGCATCAGGTGAGGTGGCGGTGATCAGCTCGACGGTGTATGTGCAAGTATCATTCCCACCGGTTAGTGCCACTTCTAATTCCCAATCGCCTGACAATACGGGTTGTGGTGGGCTGAAAGCAGAGCCCGCCGTGAGCGCGACTTCATTGCCATCTGGATCTGTCCAAGTGGCTTCAGTGGCAAAGGGACCACCGGTTTCGTTGAACCATGCCGTCCAATTGTAGCTGTTGGTTCCTTCGCTGCAAACGACCAATGTTTCAGGAACGTCGCCATCATCGCATGACTGTGCCCAGCTGGCCGATAACGGGGCAAGCACAAGAGTGAGACGTAGGAACCATTTGATCACTGGGCGCAGAGTGTGGGGGTTGCAAATTTACTTCATGGCTCTTCGGGCTTGTTAAGAAGCTGAGGTTGAGCGGTTAGAAGGCCTTTTCTGCGATGAAAAACCCGGCTCAGGCCGGGTTTTTCGATGGCCGCACGCTCGCGCGCAGGCCGTTATGTCAGCTCCCAATCACCAACAATACTTCCCCTCCTCAATCAGCTTCACCGCGACTTCTTGCCGGGCAGCGGTGGTGTTGAAGGGCTCCGTCTTGGTGGAGCGCTTCAGGCCCATCAGCATGCCCTTCAATTCGTCGCCGGCGGCGAAGGCTAGGAGGGCTTCCTTGCCGGCGGAGTGCATGCGCCCGGCGACCTCGTAGCAGTAGACCTTCATCATGGCCATCTCGTGGGCGACAGCGTCCTCGCCGCGCTGGCCGGCGAGCTTCTGCACGCGCAGCACGAGGGACTCGGCTTCTGGCGAGCGGCTCGTTCAACGAGCGTGCGCAGAATGGGGCAGAAGCGGTCGTTAGCGAGCGGCGTGTGCTGTGCGGCAGCCGGCAGGTTTTAACCTACTTGCTTGTGGGTGTCGAGGGTGCTGGTTGCCTTGATTTCACTGGGTTTTCGGGCCGTTTGTGGTTTGCTTGGAGCCCCCATTTCCACATCATGAGAGTATTTCTGCGAGGCCAATCGTTCAGTGAGGTCAATGCCCGCCTCGAGCAGGGCCGAACCCTCGTCGCGAGGGACTACAGCCTGCTGCGGCAGGGCATCGAATTCACGCTGGGCGAGGACCTGCCCGACGGGGTCAAAGTCGCCATCTTCAAGAGGATCCAGAACGGGTTTCCGCTCGCCCACGATTTCGGCACCTGGTGCGCCACCACCCACCGCCTCATCAACCGCACCAAAACCATCCTGGGGTAGGCTATTGAGGGCACCGTCTTGGTGATGCACCTCGCAGGACGATGGGTTCGATGGCGCAGGTCCAGATCATCATGTCGGCGATCAGCAGGTTGCCCATCGTCTTTGGGTGGGTGGATTTTCCTGCCTATCCTCGTGGGAATCAATTCTTGCCAATGTCTTTCAGGGTACTTCTTTTATTGAGTTTGTGTCTAGCGTTGCCTTCCTGCTCGAGGGTCAAATTGACGATGATGCCAGCGTGGAGTACCTGCAACGACCAGGATCCAGAAGCGAATTACCAGTGCACGCAGCTTGAAATCATACGCTATGTCAGCATGAACACGAAATACCCTCCCATCGCCAAGGATGCGGGAATCCAAGGGACGGTGTTTGTTGAATTCACCGTAGGCAAGGATGGGCAGGTGACCGATCTGAATGTGACACGACCGGTGGACCCCAGGTTGGATGCTGAAGGGCTGAGGGTTGTAGGTTCCCTGCCCAGATTTCAGCCTGCACTAGATAAAGGCAAACCCGCAAGCGCACAATTCACCATTCCCGTGAAGTTCATCAATCGATGAGCCCGGGCATCGAATGCAGTTGGTCCAGGGCCTGACCGGGGGACAAGCAGCTCAACAGATACTCGCGTTGGGCAAATCCACCGAAGGGATGATCTACGAACCGGCTCGATTGCACCCGTTGCGTTTACTCCGGTACAGGGTCATATCCCCCGGGATTGCCGTATCTGCAACGCAAGATGCGCTTCAGTCCGAGCCGGGTTCCTTTGGCTATTCCGTGCCTCTCCACTGCTCCAATGAAATAATTGGAGCAGCTTGGTCTAAAAATGCAACTGGCCGGTTTAAACCTGGATATGAACTTTTGGTAAACCTGAACGAATCCGATCAGGGCATATTTCATCGACGCAGGGCGACTACGATGAGCCAAAGTCCCCCTGTACAGAAAATCAGAATCCAATCGAGACAGGTAATTCGACTCCACAAACTGCCTCCACTTGCTGAGGCAGCGGCAGCTGCACTTGAGGATGCACTATTGGAGTTGGAGACATTGATTATTGGGCCATTTGCTCCAGATTGAGAGCTTCTTTTGGCTTCTTCTGCTGCTCGAAGAGCTACGTCAATCGTTTCTCCACAGTGCTTGCACTTCTTGGCCTCTTTCTTGATTTCTTCAGAGCAGAAGGGACAGGTTTGCATTTCCATCTTGCGTCGTCATGTAAGGTGAGCCGTCAATATCTGCAAAAAGACAGAATAAAGCTCTGTTCGGGATTCGATGTTTATCCACCCTCTTTGGTTAGCCCGCCGATCACCAGCAGTATTCGTTCGCGTCGATGAGCTTTTGGGCGATGGACTGGCGGGCGGCGGTGGTGTTGAAGGGCTCCGTCTTGGTGAACCGCTTGAGGCCCATGAGCATCATCTTGAGTTCGTCGCCCTCGGCGAAGGCGAGGAGGGCCTCCTTGCCGGAGGAGTGCATGCGCTCGGCGACCTCGTAGCAGTAGACCTTCATCATGGCCAGCTCGTGGGCCACGGCCTCTTCGCTGCCGCGGATGTCGGAGAGCTTTTGGACGCGCAGTACGATGGATTCGGCGGCGTAGGTCCAGATCATCATGTCGGCGATGTGCATGAGCACCTCCTGCTCTTTGGCCAGCGTCTGCATCAGTTTTTGCACGGCGGCACCGGCCACCAGCAACACGGCCTTTTTGAACTTCTCGACGTATTCGAGGTGGGCCTCAAAGACGTCCGTGGGGGGCATGCCGAAATCAGGCACACCGGTGATCTCCTCGGCCACCGCCATGGCGGGGGTCATCAGGTCCATCTGCCCCTTCATGGCCTTCTTCAAGATCATGTCCACCGTCAACATGCGGTTGATCTCGTTGGTGCCTTCGAAGATGCGGTTGATGCGGGCGTCGCGGTATCCGCGCTCCACGCGGGTCTCTGCGGAGTAGCCCATGCCGCCAAAGATTTGCACGGCCTCGTCGATGACCAGGTCGAGCACCTCCGAGCCCAGCACCTTCATCATGGCGCACTCGGGGGCAAAGTCTGCGATGCCTTTGAGCGTGGCCTCGCCGTGTTCCATGCCGCCTTCCTTGAGCGCCTTGATGGCGTCATCAATGTTTTGGGTGGCGCGGTAGGTGGCCGCCTCGCAGGCGTATATCTCGATGGCACTTTGGGCCAACTTGTGGCGGATGGCGCCATACTTTGAGATGGGGCGTCCAAACTGGTTGCGCTCGTTGGCGTACTTCACTCCGCCGGTCAGGGCCCCTTTGGAGGCGCCGATCACGGCACCGCCGAGCTTGATGCGGCCGATGTTCAAGATGTTGACCGCGATTTTGAATCCTTTTTCGCGCTCATACAGCAGGTTTTCGACCGGCACCTTCACGTCGTTAAAGAAGATCTGGCGGGTTGATGAACCCTTGATGCCCATCTTCTTTTCCTCGGGGTTCTTGGTGATCCCTTCGCTGTCGCCATCCACGATGAAGGCGGTGAGGTTCTTGTCGTCGTCGATCTTGGCAAAGACAATCATCACGTCGGCAAATCCGCCGTTGGTGATCCACATCTTCTGGCCGTTGATGACGTAATGTTTGCCGTCTTCGGTCAGCTTGGCCGTGGTCTTGCCGCTGTTGGCGTCCGATCCGCTGCTGGGCTCGGTCAAGCAGTAGCAGCCCTTGAGCTGACCGGTGGCCATGCCCGGGACGTACTTCTGTTTCTGTGCGTCGTTGCCATAGTACAGGATGGGCAGGGTGCCGATGCCGGTGTGGGCAGAGAAGCTCACGCTAAAAGCGTGCCCATCGCCGATGGCTTCGGTAATGAGCATGGTGGTCTTGAAGTCCATGCCCATGCCGCCGAGTTCTTCGGAGACGGAGCTTCCGAGCAGACCGAGTTCCCCGGCTTCCTCCATGAGTTTTTCAATCAAGCCCGGTTCCTGCTGGTCGATGGCTTCGATGTGGGGATGGACGCGCTGTTCAATGAAGTCGTGCGTCATCTTCTTGATCATCCGCTGCTCCTCGTTCCACTCTTCGGGAATGAAGATGTCGTTCGCAGCGGTTTTCCGGATCAGGAATTCGCCTCCAGTGATGGCCTTTCCGGCCTGTTCGGGATTCTGTGACATGAGGATAGAATTAGAGCATTTCGATAACGCCGGCGGCCCCTTGGCCGGTACCGACACACATGGTGACCACGCCGTGCTTTCCACCGCGGGCCTTGAGTTCGTTGAGCATTTGAACGGTGAGCTTGGCTCCGGTGCACCCGAGCGGGTGCCCAAGGGCGATGGCGCCGCCGTTTACGTTGACCTTTTCTTGGTCGAGTCCGAGTTCATTGCACACGGCCACGCCTTGGCTGGCAAAAGCTTCGTTGAGCTCCCACAGGTCGATGTCGTCTTTTTTGAGTCCGGCTTTCTCCAATGCGGGAGGCACCGCGTGTACCGGGCCCATGCCCATGATGCGGGGCGCGAGGGCCGCCACGTGGTAAGACTTCAGTCGGGCGATGGGCTCGACGCCCAGTTCCTTCACCATGCGCTCGGAGGCCACCATCACAAAGGCAGCGCCGTCAGAGGTCTGCGAGCTGTTGCCCGCGGTCACGCTTCCGCCGGCTGCAAACACGGGGCGCAGCTTGGCCAGGCCTTCCATGTTGGTGCCGCGGCGCACGCCCTCGTCCACTTCAAACTTGACGTGGGTCTCGCGGCGCTTTCCGTCGCCATCGAGGTCCACCCGCGTAAACTCGATCGGCGCAATGCCGGCCTGCAGGCGTCCGTTGTCGATGGCCGCGGCGGCGCGCTCATGAGAACGCACAGCAAAGGCGTCTTGGGCTTCGCGGCTCACGTTGAACTCTTTGGCCACCGCTTCGGCGGTCAGTCCCATGCCCCAATACCAATCGGGGTTTTCCTGGGCCACGCGGGCGTTGGGCACAATGCGCCAGCCGCCCATGGGCATGCACGACATGCTCTCAGTGCCACCGGCGATCACCAGCTCTTGCATGCCGGTGCGGATTTTGGCCGTCGCAATCGCGATGGTCTCCAATCCACTGGAGCAGTAGCGGTTCACGGTCATGCCCGGCACCTTCTCGGTGTCGAGTCCCATGAGCGAAATCAAGCGGCCGACGTTCAGGCCTTGCTCGGCCTCGGGAGAGGCGTTGCCCACGATCACGTCGTGGATCAGGTTGGGATCAAACTCTGGCAGGGAGGCCACAATGTGGCGCACCACTTGTGCGGCGAGGTCGTCGGGCCGGACGTCGCGGAGGGTTCCCTTGGTGGCTTTGCCGACCGCACTGCGGGATCCGGCGATGATGTAAGCGTCTTGCATAATCAAAGGGTTTGGGGATCAGTTGCGGAGGATCTTTCCGGTTTGAATCAGACTCTGCATGCGTTCCAGCGATTTGCGCTGTTGGCAGAGTTCCATAAAGGCTTGGCGCTCGAGGTCCAGCAGGTATTGTTCGCTCACTTCTGTGGGTGCGCTCAGGTCTCCGCCACACATCACTGTGCCGAGTTTGACAGAGATCAATTCGTCGTGCTCGGAGATGAACCCGGCTGACTTCATGCTGTGGGCACCAATGTGCACGATGCCCAGGCCTTCTTGGCCGAGCACCTTGATGTCGGTCCGCTGTCGGGGCGGCACGTATCCGCTGTCGGCCATCGCCAACACGGCCACCTTGGCACGGGCGGTCAGCCGGGTGCGGTCGAGCTCTACCTCGTCGATGCCGTGGCGCAGGTAACCCAGGTCAAAGGCTTCGTGAGCGCTGGTGGCCACTTTGGCTTGGCCCACGGGCAAGAACCGTTCGCGCAGGG
>Ga0206128_1001421_pt1 | contig 23909 bp, 27 predicted proteins | sample Helgoland_Spring_7_FD_148601 | JGI IMG/M metagenome (GOLD analysis project Ga0206128, IMG submission 148601) | Pelagic subsurface seawater microbial communities from Kabeltonne, Helgoland, North Sea - Helgoland_Spring_Bloom_20160426_1 | ecosystem: Environmental > Aquatic > Marine > Epipelagic ... | reverse complement strand
CCCCTACCTCTAAAAGGAAGTGGACTCCCCCTGATAAATCTAAGCCAAGTTTTAATGGCCCTCCTCCTATATCTCTAAGCCATTGAGGTGTTGAGGGTTCAAGATTGAGGGCAACAATTGCTCGATCGAGCAAAGTGTTTTGTAAAGCCGCTTTGCCAGCAAGCTGATCATCAAAAGAATTAAACTTTGCAATGATGTTATTGTCTTTTAGTCCAACTGATTCAACGTCAATAGATTGGTCTTCTAGTATGTCTTGAACTTGATTTAGTAAAATCTGATCAGCAGATTTACCTGAATCAGTATATGCAATCTGGATAGCTGGCTTGGCAGGATATAAATTTGGCAGGGAATAGATCAAACCAATAGACAACACCATCAATATAAATGCGTATGTCCAGATTGAAAATCTATTCATAATCTTTAACTAGTCAATGGATGCAATGGTCCCTTTTGGTAGGGTATTCGCGATAGCAGTTTTTTGCAGTTTAAAAGTAATATTCTCACTAACCTCAATTGAGACGTAAGGTCCTTTAATTTCCTTGATCCGACCTATGATTCCGCCTGCAGCCACTACCTCATCACCCTTTTCAAGCCCGTCCATCATTTCTTGCAAGGCTTTCATACGTTTTTGCTGAGGTCGTATTGTCATAAAATACATCAAAGCTAAAAATCCTATAAAAAAGACAATAATAGGATCTGGTAACCACCATGGTAATTGTTGCTGTGTTTCGTTCATATAATCTCCCTAGATTAAATGCTTGGGTGCGTCTAAATGCCGCTTATTATAGAAGTCTTTTATGAACTTGGCGAATGAATCTGTCTCAATTGATAGACGAATTTGATTCATTAAACTTTGGTAGTAGAAGATATTATGAAAACTATTCAAAATTGAACCAAGCATTTCATTGGTTTTATCAAGATGATTTAAATAGGCTTGTGAATAATTTTTACAAACTTTGCATCCACAATTAGGATCAATTGGCTCATCTGAGAGTTTGCTTGGTGCGTTTCTGATATTCAAAACACCATAAGATGTAATGAGTTGGCCATTGCGAGCATTTCTTGTAGGCAGCACACAATCAAACATATCAATTCCGTAAAAAACTGCCTCTACAATATCTTCAGGTTTTCCTACGCCCATCAAATAATGAGGTTTGGATGCTGGCAAATGGGGCGCAAGATGCTGCAGTATTCTGGTTTTATCCTCTTTCGGCTCACCAACACTCAAGCCACCCACCGCAATACCATCAAAGCCAATCTCCTCCAGCCCTTGAAGAGAGAGAGTGCGGAGATCCTCATGCATGCCACCTTGAACAATACCAAACAAAGCAGATTCAGACTTGTGAGCATCACGAGATCTTTGAGCCCAGCGCAAGGATAGTTCCATTGAAATTTTAGCCTGCTCATGCTCTGCAGGATAGGGAGTGCACTCATCAAACACCATAACAATATCAGAACCGAGATTAGCTTGAATTTGCATCGAGTCCTCTGGACTCATAAAACATTTCTTTCCATCATAAGGCGACTGAAAGCTCACACCCTCCTCTGTAATTTTTGCTAAATCTCCAAGACTCCAAACTTGAAAGCCTCCTGAATCGGTAAGTATGGGTTTGTCCCAATTGGAAAACTTATGCAGACCACCAAAATTTTTAATTAGCTCATCCCCAGGTCTAAGCATGAGATGATAAGTATTCCCAAGGATAATTTCAGAACCCGTTTCCTGGAGATTCTCAACCTCTAATGCCTTCACCGTCCCGTTTGTACCCACTGGCATGAATGCAGGCGTTTGCACTTTTCCCCTTGTAAAATCTAACTCTCCTCGCCTGGCATAGCCAGAAGTAGACGAAACATTAAATTTCATGGTATTTCAAAAGCATTGCATCGCCATATGACAAAAATCTATATTCTTGTTCGATGGCAGTTTTATAGATAGTCATCATTTTTTCATATCCAATAAAAGCTGCAACAAGCATGAGCAAAGAGGATTTAGGTAAATGAAAGTTAGTGATCATATGATCGACAACTTTAAACTTATATCCCGGATAAATAAACAAAGAAGTTTCACCTTTAAAGGCAGATGGTTCATCTTGGAAAGCTGTTTCGATGGCTCTGACTGATGTCGTCCCAACTGCAATAATTTTGCTATTACTGGCTTTTGCCCTTTTGACTTGATCAATTAGGCGATTATTACTGGCTTTTGCCCTTTTGACTTGATCAATTAGGCGAGCATCAACTTCAACAAGTTCTTTGTGAATGACATGATCCTCAATATTGTCTGTTTGCACTGGCTTAAAAGTACCTGCTCCAACATGCAAATTCACATAACCAAACTCCACACCCTTTTGCTGCAGTGAATTGAGCAACTCTTGATCAAAGTGCATACCAGCCGTGGGTGCAGCCACTGATTCTTGTTTATTAGGATCAGCATAGATTGTTTCGTATCTTTCTTCATCTAACTTTTCTGCTGCTCTATGCATATAGGGAGGCAATGGAATTTGCCCATATTTCTGAAATAATGCTTGTGGATTAGTAGACCAATCTAAAATAAAGAAATTATCTTTACGACCTTTGACAGTAGCTGAAAATCTTTTGTCTTGAAATGAAAACACGAGTTCTGCTCCCGCTTTAGGTGCTCTGGATGATTTAACCTGAGTTAAAGTCTGATGATCAGATAAAAACCTCTCCAACAAAATCTCTATTTTTCCACCAGTAATTTTTTCTCCATACATTCGAGCTGGAATAACCGAAGTTTGATTCAATATCAAAAGGTCGCCTTTACTTATGTAATTTCCAATATCTTTAAAAACCTCATGCTTTATTGATTCTAAGGCAACGAGTAATTTTGAGTCAGCCCTGTGCTCTGATGGGTATTGAGCAATAAGATGCTCAGGAAGATCGTAATTAAATTTTTCTGTTTTCATGAGAGGAGCTAATTCTAAAAGATGTTGATCTCAGCTACAATGACCGCCAAGCCCCATTGGCGGAATTGGTAGACGCGCGCGATTCAAAATCGCGTTCCTTCGGGAGTACCTGTTCGACTCAGGTATGGGGCACCAAACTTCTCTATATCAGTAACCGCAATCAGTATTTAAAATAGAAAAAAGATAGTTTCTTGTGGTTTCTGCATCTTGCCAGCTATCAGTCGTTGAGATCATATCAAGACAACCCAGATTGTCAGCATTGATAGGAACCCCTTTAAACAAAATTTCATTATTTCCATTCACAAAGACAGGCTTGTTAGGGAAGATTGAGTTTGGCAGAGATCTAAAATTACCTACCCCATCATTAATTGCAACATGCGCACCATGAAAACTGCTGTAAAAATCTCTTGTTGAATGAATAATGTCAAGGGCCCCATCTAGGTTCATGTCACGAATATAGATATTGCTTTCACCATGATGATTAGCTGCTCTTTCTTGGTTAGGTAAACGTGCCTCAGTTTCATCAATTAAATTACCAAAACCATCATTGATTAAGATTTGGATATAAGCCCCTTCATAATAAGGATTGGCCCTAGTAATTCCAATTACAACATCCGTAAAACCATCATTGTTTAAATCTCCACTTGCAGCATGATTGTATTTGGTCTCATTTATACCGAAGGGGCCTGGCGGCATGGAATTTTTTTTCCAGAAGTGGCCTGGCGGCATGGAATTTTTTTTCCAGTTTTGGATTTCTTTAGTGCCATCGCTAATCAAAGCAAAGCCTTCTTCAGGCATTTGATCGAAATTCCACCTATCGTTGAAATTCCAAAAAATAATATCGTCAAACCCATCATTATTTAAGTCTGCGAGCAGACTGCTCATAGGACTAAGATATTCATAATTCCAATCTAGATTTAGGTGTGGATGAATGGTGAAGCTGCCCTCTCCATCGTTAACCAACAACATGTTGCAAGCAAAAAGGTCAATATCACCATCCCCATCTGGATCTCCGCCACTTGCATCATGGGCAAAGCTACATAATTGCCCCAAGCCATTATTTTCATCATTAATATTTGCAGAGCTTTCTTCAAACTTACCAACAGAATTGGATAACAGCAAAAAATGCGGGAAAGGCTCTATACCCCAACCCTTTTCTTGCTCAACGGATAGACCCATAGAACCAGCAAACACATCATCCAAGCCGTCTCCATTTAAATCATCCACAACCAACCTATAAGCAAAGGGATGGGTTGGAGGCTCTGATGCAGCATACAGGCTCAAGTCCTCTGCAAATCCACCCTTTTGATCATTTAAATAGATATTAATCGGGCCATAAATTTTTTTACTTTGATCTATGGTGTGCGGAAAAATAGCCCATGCAACCACTAAATCTTCATAACCATCTCCATTAAAGTCGCCGGTTGCTATGTTATGAGCATCTTGACCAAACAAGGCGTTCTCATATGTTCTTGACCAAATAAGGCGTTCTCATATGTAACACAATCATTTTCTGTGGGGTAACAGACTGTTGCTGAATATCTATCTGTGATTTCTATTCCTCCAAACCCTATGTCATGAACGCTAAAAAATGGAGAGGTAAGATATGCAATATTACTTGGATCTGGGTCTGGAATGTACTTTGTTTGATTTCTAACAACATTCAGCGCTAAGGTTTTTGAACCAGCACATTCAGGCTGCGAAATATTGGTGGTTGCAGATACATTGAAAGTAAATTCTTTCGCATTAACATAAATTATCGGTGCTCTAAAATTAAAGTTCAGGCCATCTGAGGAACTCATCCATAACAAATCTTCGCTGTTTAACTGAAATTTACACCCGGCAATGCTGGGGATAACTTGCAAAGCAATAGCATCGTAACTTTCTACAGATGATGGCAAACCAGCAACTGAAAAAGTTAAAGGGTTAGCTTGCACATCAGAGCTCCCTCCGCCACCTCCACATGAGGACAAAAAAAAGAAGTAACAACAAAATGCAATGAAATTTCTTGAAATATTTTTATTATGTTTAAATATCATTTTTATTACCCTTATCATTGTATTACTTAGCTTAAAAAAATGCGAAATTCATATAAACGTATAGTTATTAAGATTGGGTCAGCCGTGCTTGCTGGTGCTAATGGGAAAGTAAACAATAATATTCTTGCTTCGATTAGTGAAGACATAGCTTGGTTATTAAAAAATAATAAAGAAATTTTAATTGTATCCTCCGGTGCCATAGCTTTAGGAAGAAAAAAAATTAAACTTTCAGAAAACCTCAGCTTACCTGAATCACAAGCTTTGGCGGCTCATGGCCAAATAGAATTAATGTCAGCCTGGAAAAAACATCTCAATAAATTTTCTATTCCAATAGGTCAAATACTCTTAACCCCAAGAGATACGGAACTCAAGATTTCATCTAAAAATGCAACACAAACTGTAAGCAAATTATTAGAATCTGGATGCTTGCCGATCATCAATGAAAACGATAGCACTGCAACCGATGAGATAAGGTTTGGTGATAACGACCTTTTGGCTGCTAAAGTAGCTAAGCTTATAGGTGCAGATTTGCTAATTGTCCTTTCAACTGTTGACGGACTTTTTGGTTCTGAGGAAGATGTTAAAACAAGAAGAATTAGCTCGCTAATAAGAGAAGTAAATAAAATTACCCCTCAGATAAAAAAAATGGCTGGTCATGCAAGTCAAATGGGTAAAGGTGGAATGATTTCTAAGATTGATGCAGCTGAAATTTGTTTCAAAAATAAATGTGTAATGGTTATAACTTCTGGTAAAAATAAAAAGCCTATCAGAGGTCTTGCTAAAAGAGCTAAAGCAACATGGTTTGTAAAAAAATGAGTATGGAGCTTTCTACATCACTTCAACAAATTGGCCTGAAGGCAAAAAGTGCTAGCGCAATATTAAACACTGCATCCAGTGATCAAAAGAATATTTTTTTTGAATTTGCCATTCAAGCAATTGAAGAAGATTCAGATGCCATTCTTGCTGCTAATCAACTAGATATCAAAGCAGCACAAGAGAATAATAAAGATGAAGCTTTCATTGATCGTTTGGCTCTAGATACAAGCAGACTTCAGGGCATATGTAACACCCTTGCTGAAATTAAATTATTTGATGACCCTGTTGGCAGAGTGCTTGCCTCATGGGACAGACCTAATGGCTTAAATATTTCTAGAGTGGCAACACCACTTGGAGTTATAGGTTTAATTTTTGAAAGCAGGCCCAATGTTGCTGCCGATGCTGGAGGCCTATGTCTAAAATCTGGTAATGCTGTAATTCTTCGCAGTGGCAAAGATGGGCTACGATCTTCCTCAGCTATTGTTCATTCTCTCCAAAAAGCATTAAAACTATCAGGTTTGCCAAAAGGATGTATTCAAATAGTTCCCTCTGAAAGCAGAGAGGCAGCAATCATGATGCTGGAGGGTTTAAATGGCTCAATAGATGTCATAGTTCCAAGAGGTGGGAAAAGTCTTGTTGCGGAGGTTGAAAAATCTGCAAAAGTCCCTGTGTTTGGTCATTTAGAAGGTATCTGTCACATATACGTTGATGAATGCGCAGATGAACAAAAAGCATTATCAGTTTGTATTAATGCAAAAATGCGGAGAACGGGAATTTGTGGTGCTGTTGAAACCATACTGATTCATGAAAATATTTCCCAATCTTTTACACCAAAACTCCTAGCCGCTCTTGCAGATGCAAATTGTGAAATAAGGTGTTGTAAGCAAACCATTGATTTTGATGACAGGGCTATCCCTGCCTCTGAAAGCGATTGGTCAACTGAATACCTTGCACCAATAATCAGCATAAAATCTGTTTCAAATATTGAAGAAGCGATTGAGCACATTAGAAAGTTTGGAACAGGCCATACGGAATCCATCATCAGCGAAGATAAAAATATGCAGTCAAAATTTACCAATTCTATCGATAGCGCAATAGTAATGATTAACACTTCCACTCAATTTGCTGATGGTGGTGAATTTGGTCTTGGCGGTGAGATAGGTATTGCTACAGGTAAATTCCATGCAAGAGGTCCGGTTGGCATTGACCAACTTACAAGCTTTAAATATATCGTCTCAGGTGATGGTCACATAAGAGATTAGCTTAAATATAGACATCAAATCTTGTTGTCTTGCCTAAAACTTGATAATTAAGTTGCGATGAAAAACTCTTAGCTTTTATGGGTCTTTTTACAACCATTTTTTTTGCAGGTATTAATTGCAAAACTTCAAAGTCATTTATTGGATTATTTTTCAGGGACTCTACTTCTAAAATCTTTGATAGATACTCTAGCTGCCCTGAACTTAGAGCATTTTTTTTTGAAGGTGGATACATAGGATCAAAGTAAATCACATCAAAATTTTTGGCCTGAGCGGCATAAGAGCATGCATTAGTATGAATAAGATCGAGTTGTAAAAAAATGCTCTGATCCTCGCTTCGACTTATTCCATCTTGAAGTAAATAAAATAAAATTTTACTTTGCTCAATTTTTGATGGCCTAGACTAAGAAATAATATAGCATCTTGTAACATCCCTGCCGTGCAATCAAGGATGTTCAATGGCCGCTCTGACTTACCTAAGGCTTTCTTGATCAGCTTTTCATGATTAGCTCTTTTGATGCGCCATCCTGTTGAACCAGAATTAAAATCTATTCGAAATTGATTGGTTGATCTTGCCTCTGGATGAAAAAATGATAATCCAGCTTCTGATAAATAGAGATGCGGCAGATGATTGAGTTCTTGATTGGGGCTTGCAATAGTTCCAAGCTTTTTTGCCATTTCCTCAGCTAAACTTTGTTGAATGCCTGATGCATAGACAAGAGGAGGTATCATATAAGCAAAAGCACCAAGCCTAGAGCAACTCTATACAGAACAAATGGCGTCATCCCAATCTTTTCAACAAATTGAAGAAAAGTCTTAATAGTAAAAAATGCTATTAAAGCAGAGGCGGTAAAGCCTGTGAGCATTATGAACATGTCGGGAGGCGGTAAAGCCTGTGAGCATTATGAACATGTCACTTAAGGCAATTGAATAAGCGCCCTTGGCAAGCATTAATATCAAAGCGCCCAAAATTGTAGGAATGCTTAATAAAAAAGCAAACTTTGAGGTATCTTTAATATTTAATCCAATAATTAGCGCTCCTGTGATTGCCATACCTGATCTGGAGGCACCCGGAAAAACAGCCAAGGCTTGAAAACAACCAATTATTAAGGCTGCAAATAAAGTTAACTCAGTTAAGGATTTAGATTGACTTGAGGACTTAAAGGCGGCGTATAGCAAACCAGCAAATACAAGGTTTGCCCAAGCAATTGAATTGATGCTTGTAGATCTGGATTCAGTTAAATCAGATGCAAGCAATCCAACAATAACAATTGGCAAGGTTGCAACAAGAAGGTTTAATCCCAGAGAAAAATCTTCCTTGCTCCTAGTTTGTTTCCAGGGCATCCAAGCATAAATCAGTCCTTGAATTTCTTTTTTGAAAAAATAAATTACTGCAGCTAAGGTTCCTGCGTGAACTGAAATATCAAAGACAATACCAAAATCTTTTGCTCCAAATAATAGAGATGGAAACAACAAATGTGCTGAGCTAGAGACAGGCAAAAACTCAGTTAGGCCCTGAATTAGAGCAAGAAGGAGTGCAAGGAAAAAATCTGAAATCATGATTTTTGATAATCGGGAGTTTTAAGGTAAACAGGATTTGCATTTTCAGGAAGAAAGCTTTCACCAGTTTCCAGTTTTTTCTTAGCCAATGATGCAATGGACTCAGCACTTCCTGCAACTTGAGATAAAAAATTAGAATGCTTTGTTGCTTCCATCGGCCAGCCCGTTCCAGCAAAATAACAATCTTCGTCGGTCGGTTACTAAAGCTGTTAATTTATCCATCGCAATAACTGACTCATTTACTATTGGCGAAAGCTTATCCTGATTCTTTTGATAACTACAAAAATAGCTTTCTTTTGAATCAGCTTCAATGGCTACATAAATTTTTGCTTCAGTTACATCAATCCATTGAGATGCCTGATGAGCAATGGACTCAAGATTAGAGATTGCGATCAGCGGCAATTCCTTTACTTCTGCTATCGCTTTTAAAAAGGACGCGGTGATTCTGAGTGCTGTGTACGAGCCAGGACCACAAGCAAAAGCTAGACCATCAAGCTCATCAAAACCTTGCTTTGAATCAAAACCAATCCTAGCAAAAAGCTTGTCCCAGTCTGGTCTCTCTTTTCGGTCATGGGTTTGGGTGAAAGTATTTATCTCATCATCATTTAGCAGGGAGATTGATGAGTAATTTCCACTGACATCAAGAGATAAAATTTTCATTCAATTAAAAATTTTGCTCAATATCCTCAAATACCTTTTCAACGGATTGGGAACCATCAACAGCAATATACTTGAGGGAACTTTTATTTTCTTGCGATTGATAATAAGTTACCAGTGGCTTTGTTTCATCTTGGTAAACTTGCAATCGATGTTTAACTGTTTCTGGCATATCATCTTCCCTTTGTATGAGAGGCTCTCCAGTGATATCATCCACGCCTTCAATCTTAGGCGGTTGGTAGACCAGATGATAATTTCTTCCTGAACCTGGATGCACTCTTCTGCCAGACATTCTATCTACGATTACATCATCATCAACCTTAATCTCAATTACATGAGTAAACTCAATGCTATTTTCAACACACAAATCTGCTTGGCCAACAGTTCTTATTCCGCCATCAAATAAAAATCCATTTACACAGTCAGGTTGAGCAATACGATCGAGAATTAATTCAATGATAATTTGATCGGAAACTAAGCCACCTGAATTCATAATATCTGTAACTTTTTGACCCAACTCACTCCCAGATGCAATGGCTGATCGCAACATATCCCCAGTGCTGATTTTAGGGATTTTGAGAGATTCACAAATGATGTCTGCTTGAGTGCCTTTGCCAGCACCTGGTGGCCCTAAGAGAAGTATTTTATTCATTTTCTAATACTGCAAATGCAAGTAGGTAGTTACTTTCATCGGCTAGACTAACATGGGATTTAATGATGCCCAAGTTCTCAACATAAGATTTTGCTTTTCCAGACAATAAAACTTCTGGTTTGCCTGCTGAATTTCTTAATATTTGGATATCTTTGGGAAATACTGGATCTTTGAATCCCGTCCCGAGAGCTTTCACAAAGGCTTCTTTGGCTGCAAATTGTTTGCCAAGATATGAGTAATTGCGCTCTTTTGTCATTTCAGCAAATTTTTTAAGCTCTTGATCGCCTAAAATTTTTTTGGCAAACGCAGACAGAGATTTCATTTTTTTAATTCTTTCAAGATCAACCAAATCTGTACCTATTCCATAAATCATATTCTAATTTTTTTAAAAAAGTCCCTGCTGCTTAATTCTCTCCCATCTAAACATGCGCTAATAGCAACTTGTGATAGCTGTTTTAATTTTAACTTATCAATTCCTTCAAGGGCTCTATTTTTGATCGCTGCAATTTCTTTTGCAGAGAAACCCTCAACTTCACCAGCATAATGAAATCCTTTTTCTGGGACGTATGAATAAATCATTGAATCTTTGAACTCTGAATTATCTTTGCTGTCTGTATCAAAATTAATGCCATAACCAAGCACATCAAGAAGGTCAAGCTCAAATATTCTTAGATCAAGCTCAGAAATTGCATCAGCTCTGGCAAGCTCAACAAAGTTTTGATAAAGATCATATAACTCCTGGTTGGGCAGTCCTTTGGGCAAGAGGCGCATCATTAATTCATTAACATAAAGATAGGTATAAAGATCGTGCGGCCCCTTGACTGACTGTGAAACAAAATTAGAGTCTATCTGAGTTAAGGTCTTCATTTCTGATTTGCCAGTAACGATGATTCGCAAGGCGGAGAAAGGAAGCAAATGCCCAAAAAACTTTGATCGAGGATTTTTTGCGCCTTTGGCTATGATTGAAATTTTTCCTGCAGATTCCATAAAAACATCTGCAATGATTGATGTGTCTCCAAAAGACCTGGCGTGCAAAAGAAAGCATGGCTCCCAGTTATGTGGCATCTTGATTGCTGCCCACTCCAAGGCTGCTCAAATACTGAGCATCATTATTCCAATTCTTGTTTACTTTCACAAAAGTTTTTAATAAAACTTTTTTATGAATCATTTTTTCAAGCTCGATTCTTGTTTGCTGCCCTATTCTTTTTAAATTAGAGCCTTGATGACCTATAACAATGCTTTTTTGACTATCACGAGCCACATAAATGATGACTCCAATTGATAGCATCTTGCCTTCCATGGCTTTTGTTTCTACTGCCACATAAGTTTCATGAGGTAACTCATCTCCGAGCGACCGAATAATTTTTTCCCTTACAAGTTCGCTGATAAAAAAGTTGTCAGGTATTTCTTTTTCGTCAGGCTCGGCTGGGTATAAATGATTATTTTCAGGAAGATATTTTTTGATACATTCAAGCAGATCATCAATACCAGTATGATTTAAAGCTGAAATGGGAACATAATCACCGAAAGAGTAAATTGCATCAATCTCTTGGATTAAGGGCAGTAGATCATTTTTATTTTGCACTTGATCAACTTTATTTAAAACACATATAGAGGGCACATTAGTTTCTTTAATTTTTTTGAGAACCTGTCGATCTTGATCCTGCAATGAGGTTCTCTGAATAACAAATAACACTAAATCAGAGTCCTCTATTACACTTAAAGCTGAATGATTTAATACTTTATTGAGTGTTTTGGTTGCTTTGAGATGAATACCGGGGGTGTCTAAGAAAATCATTTGATGCCCTTTATCAGTTTTAACCCCTAAAATATTATTCCTCGTGGTTTGTGATTTGCGCGATGTAATCGATATTTTTTTCTCTAATATGGTATTTAGCAAAGTGGATTTGCCCACATTGGGCTTGCCAACGATGGAAATATAGCCACAAAACTGCTTCTTCATGCTCGATCCAATTCAAATAAAATTAATTCAGCAACCTTCTGCTCAGATTCTTTTTTTAGCGCAGCAGAAGCTTGGAAAGTTTTGCCATTAAATCTAACACTGCAGTCAAAATAATTGCCCTCTTTATTAGATACAACTGAATATGTAGGTGGTTCAGCGCCATTGGCTTGTAATGCTTCTTGCAATCTTGATTTTGCATCCTTGAGTTCAATAGATTCATTTAAAAGCAAAAAACTATTATGAAAAAGATGCAAGATAAAACTTTTACTTTCCTCAAAACCTAATTCGATAAAAATTGCTCCTATGCAAGCTTCTAAAGTGCCTGCATAAATTGAATGCTTGTGTGATTCATTTAATTTATTGGTGCCCTTAGAGGTTTGCAGCAAATCTTTGCAATCCAATCGCAGAAAAACCTCAGCAAGCGATTGAGTATTAACAAGGGATGCTCTCATTTGCGTTAATCTACCTTCATCTAATTGCTCAAAGCGATTAAAAAGATACTCAGATACTACGATTTCCAAGACTGCATCACCCAAAAACTCTAGTCTTTCGTTGTTTTGATTGGAGGAAAAGCTCTTATGTATAAACGCTTGTTTAAATAAGGGTAGCTCTAAATATGCTTTATTCACTAATAAAAAATTTTTACTCATGGAGCTTATTGAATGAAGCCCGCTCTTTCAAACGATGGTAAACAGGTCCAGCACTCCCATGTCATCCAAATCAGTTCTCCTGTACCCATAAAATTTTCTCTTGGAACAAAACCCCAGTATCTAGAGTCGCTGGAATTATCTCTATTATCACCCATAACAAAATAATGATTTGCTGGCACAATAAATTCCTCAGGATATGAGGCGCTGCCTCCAACAATTCTAATAACTCTATCTGCGCTGCCTAAAGTTTCTTTTAAAAATGTTTCTTCGGCGTTTGAAGAAATAAACTCCTGCTGTATGGCTTTGCCATTAACATAAATCTTTTTATTGAGATAGCTAATGGTGTCCCCAGGCTTGCCAATTAATCGTTTTATATAAGGAACATTGACATGAGGTGGAATAAAAACAACAACATCGCCATATTCAGGGTCTGCTGATAAAGCAAAAGCATCGCCTATTCTATTAACCTTAAGGCCATAACTGTGTTTATTGACCAAAATAAAATCCCCAACTTTGAGGCCTGGAATCATTGACCCAGAGGGTATTTGATATGGCTCATAGATAAAGGTGCGAAGGATAAAAATTAAAAAAACTGGGACAAACCAACCTCTTCCTGTTGTTTTTAATAGTGTATTTTTGTTGTATATGCCTACTAATAAAATAATCAAACAAATGATTGAACCAATCAATAAGACTGAGCCTAAATCTCCTGCATTAACAAAAATTCTATAGACGCCGATTAGAGATGATGAAAGGCCTGCAATGTATATAATTTGTTGCGATTGATCGGTTAGTGTGTCCTGCAGGACTTGATAAATCCAAATCCCTATAAGGCAAAATACAGCGAATAAAGATAATAAGAAGATTGGATCTCCAAACATCATTTCTCTCCTGAATTGAAGTAATTAAGAAAGGCTTCTTGAGGTATAGATACTCTGCCAAATTGTTTCATTTTCTTTTTGCCTTCTTTTTGTTTTTCAAGCAACTTCTTTTTACGTGTTATATCTCCACCATAACATTTTGCAGTAACGTTCTTTCTAAGAGCCTTAACCGTTTCACGAGAAATTATTTTAGAGCCCAAAGCAACTTGAATGGGGATGTCAAACATTTGACGGGGAATAAGTTTCTGTAAATTTTTTGCTACTTCCCTACCTCGGCTCATGGCAAAATCTTTGTGAATAATAATAGACAAGGCATCAACCACATCATTGTTTAGCAGTACATCCAATTTAATTAAATTTGAAGCTTTAAATTCAGTGATATTGTATTCAATAGAGGCATAACCTTTGGTAGTAGATTTTAACCTATCAAAAAAATCAATGATTACTTCAGCAAGCGGCATCTCAAAAACTATAGAGACCTGATTACCAAAATATGTCATTTCCTTTTGGGTGCCTCTTTTTTGGGTGCACAATGTGATTACATTTCCAACATAATCTTTTGGAGTCAAGATGGTTGCCGAAACATATGGCTCTCTTATTTCACTTACATTGCTTAAAGCTGGAAGCTGGGAGGGGCTATCACAATCTATAATCTCACCATCAGTCTTCACCACTTGATATTGAACAGATGGGGCGGTAGAAATGAGATTTAAGTCATACTCTCTTTCGAGCCTCTCTCTGACCACCTCTAAATGCAGCGTTCCTAAAAAACCGCATCTGAAGCCAAAGCCTAGAGCATCAGATACCTCTGGCTCATAAATTAAAGCAGAGTCATTTAATACCAGTTTAGAAAGAGCGTCTCTAAACTTTTCATAATCGTCTGAATCAACAGTAAACAAGGATGCAAAAACTTTTGGTAGAACTTTTTGAAAACCAGGCAAGGGTTTGGATGTATCATTTTTAGAGTCTAAAATTGTGTCGCCAACTGGCGCTCCCTGAATGTTTTTGATACCAGCAACCATATAACCAACCTGACCAACATTCAGTTCTTTTTTGGCAATCTTTTTTGGAGAAAATATCCCAATCTGATCTGCTAAATATGCTTGCTGGGTCGAATATACCTTGATTTTTTGGCCTTGTTTAATAGAGCCATTTATAACTTTAATTAAAGAGACAACTCCAAGATAGGCATCAAACCAGGAGTCAATAATTAAAGCTTCAAAATCTGCATTAGGGTCTCCCTTAGGTGGCGGAATATTATCCACCAAGAGATTTAATAACTCTTCTATGCCTTGACCAGTCTTGGCGCTAACCAAGGGTGCGAGGGTTGCATCAATTCCAATCATATCTTCAATTTCTTGCTTCACTCTATCTGGATCTGATTGAGGTAAATCAATTTTATTTATTACAGCTAACACCTCAAGATTTTGATCAACGGCGGTATAACAATTAGCTAGAGTTTGAGCTTCCACCCCTTGCGATCCATCAACCACCAACAAGGCACCTTCGCATGCAGACAATGAGCGAGAAACTTCATACGAAAAGTCTACATGTCCTGGAGTATCGATAAAATTGAGTTGATATGTTTCACCATCCCTTTCGTAATCAAGCGTAACGGCTTGAGCTTTTATGGTAATCCCTCGCTCTCTTTCTATGTCCATCGAGTCAAGAATCTGCTCAGACATTTCTCTTTGAGAGAGACCGCCACAATATTCTATTAATCTATCAGACAGGGTTGATTTCCCATGATCAATATGGGCAATGATGGAGAAATTTCTAATATTTTTCATCTTCTAATAAATGCATGACTATTCTATAAGAAAAGCTGATCTGTTATCAGCTTTTCTTATGCATTTAAGATGAATTTAATCTACGGTAACCGCAACAAAAAACCTGTTATTATTTCTACGTCCTACAATAGCTAATTTATCGCCTTCATCAAATTCTTCAATCAACTTCTCAAAAAACTCAGCATCCTCAATCTCATAACGCTTACCTTGGGAAATAACTTCAGTGATAATATCGCCCCTTGTTAATTTTCCATATGCCGGGGAGCCATTATTGACTCTTAAAACTAACACTCCTTTTTCAGGATCAGTTGGGCGAGAATTCTCTTCAGAAAGATCCTCGATCTTTAATCCCAGAGGATCACTAGAAACCTCAGTTTTAGCTGGAATGAATGTTCTTTCATCAGCAGGCAGCTCACCTAAAACAAATTTTAGATTGATGTTTTTTCCATCGCGGATAACCTTTGCACTAGCCTTTGTTTCAGGTTGGATTCTTCCAACAACATGCGGCAAATCTGATCCAAATTTAATTTCCTTACCGTTAAATTCAATAATTACATCTCCTGCTTGCAGTCCAGCATCATCACCTGATTCACCCTTTTCAACATCAGTGATAAGTGCTCCATAGGGTTTATCCATGCTCAGTGCTTCAGCAAGGTCATTATCAACTTCGCCCACTCTGACACCAAGATATCCTCGAGATACAGCACCATCTTCGATAATCTGATTGGCTACCTCCATAGCAACATCTATAGGTATTGCAAATGCAAGACCTTGATAACCTCCACTTCTTGAATATATTTGTGAATTAATGCCAACAACCTTTCCATTGCAAATGCAAGACCTTGATAACCCCCACTTCTTGAATATATTTGTGAATTAATGCCAACAACCTTTCCATCTAAATCAAATAATGGTCCGCCAGAGTTTCCTGGGTTGATAGCAACATCTGTTTGAATGAATGGAACATAGTTTCCAATATTTTGATTCTGAATACTTCTTCCTTTTGCGCTCACAATTCCAGCAGTAACTGAAAAATCAAAAGAAAACGGAGATCCAATTGCGACAACCCAGTCTCCAACCTTTAGATTTTCACTATCACCAATAGAAACTTTAGGTAAATTTTTACCTTTAATCTTTAAAACTGCTAAATCTGAAAGAGGATCAATGCCAACCACTTCGGCAGAAAATTCTCTTCTATCATTTAAAGAAACTGTGATTTCTTCAGCCTCGTCAACTACATGAAAGTTAGTTAGCAAATAACCATCTTTAAAAATAAAACCAGAGCCATATGCAACTGCTTCTCTTGTTTCAGGCTGTTGAGGTTGAGGGAAACCTCTTCCTCTAGGAATACCAAAAAACCTTTCAAATTCATCAAAGCCTCGAAGTGAATTTTGCATTTTTACCTCTTTCCGAGAGGTGATATTCACTACAGCAGGAGCAGATGTTTCAACTAGCTCTGAAATATTAGATGGCAATGCAGCGTTGATAAAGGATGAAAATCCTAGAACCAATAAAAGAGCAGTCTTGTTTTTATACAGATTCATGTTAATTCCTTTGATAAATTGATTGGATCATTGGGTTAGCTACTGACGGAGGTATATCACCATAAGCAGTTAACAGTTTTCCATCTTGCAACGGAATCAAATAAATCCAGTTATTATTTGCTTTAAAGTATTTTACCTTTTTAATGCCGAGTTGCTTGTTTTCAAGGTGAAAAAATAAATTATTTCTTCCATTTGAGTATTGATTGGGGTTGGTTGGATTGACAGAAAAACCTACCGGGATCCAGTTTTTTGAAATCTGTTGAGAGCTATGAGATGCATTGGATTGCATAATATGAATCATATGCTCCATTATATTTTGATCAGCATCAAGCAATTGACTTTTTGCCTCATCGCTTGAAATTGCAGATGAAAGTTGCAAAGAGCTCATATGCTCCATTATATTTTGATCTGCATCAAGCAATTGACTTTTTGCCTCATCGCTTGAAATTGCAGATGAAAGTTGCAAAGAGCTCTCTCTATCAACCTGAAAACGATCATCATCAAACTGATATAAAATGATCAACGTAATTAAGACTGTCGCTGCAGCTGTGAACAAGTTACTCATTACGGGGTTAACTTTAATGAGGTAATCTTTAAAAAATAAAAGCTTTGAAGTGTTTTGCTTAGTTTGTCTTTGAACCAACTCAGAGATGAGTCCAAACTTATGGAAAGTCTCTTTTAGCCCTTGATCTTCGCGCATCTTGTCTAGGCCTTCTTGAATTTCCTTGTATGAAAGCTCTCCATCGTATAATGCAGATAGTTTTTCTAAATCTTTATCCATTGATAATATTCTCCTGATTTATAAATTCTAGTATTAATTGTCTAGCCCTGAATATTCTTGATCTCACTGTGCCTATCGGACATTTCAGAATTTCGGCTATTTCATCGTAAGTTCTTCCATCAATTTCCCTCAACGTAAAAGCAGTTTTAGTATCAGCATCGAGAGTTTGTATAAATTTCATAATCTTATCTTCAGATTCCATTGCTATAAGCTCAGTTTCTGGAGACAGATACTCAGGCACATCATGTTCATTTTGATCGAGAGAGTCTGTGATCTTTGACCTTTTAGAAAAGCTGCTAGCGAAATCATTTTTTGCCAAATTGATTCCAATCCTAAAAATCCATGTAAAAAGTGCGCTGTCTCCTCTAAAAGAGTCAATTTTTTGCCAAACTCTAATAAAGGTTTTTTGGCATAACTCCTCAGCCTGATCTCTTGATTTTGTATATCCGATCAAAGAAGACATTAGTTTTGGCTGATATTTTAAAACCATGGCCTCGAAAGCGGCTGCATTTCCAGCTTTAATTTCATTTACAAACACTTCATCCCCCTTGCTAACTCCCATAGTTTTCCTCGCTTATTTGGACAAAGGTGCAATGAAATAGTTTCACTTATCTGAAAATTTTTTTAAATTATTTAATATAAAACTTTCTTTTTCAGGACTGTTTAAGGATTCATTCTTGAAAATAAAGTCATAAAGGGCTTGATCCTCAAGATCTAAAATGCTGTTAAACATCTCAAACTCCTCTTTGGAAAGAAAGTCTAGTTTCTCTTCAATGTATCTCCTGAACAGAAGGTCTAACTCTCGAAGACCCCTTCTACACTTCCATTTAGTTTTATTAATGTCTGTATTCATTTTCTAGGCTAATATAATATCCTTATTCAAACTTTTTAATTAAATAACTTGGTAAATTCTGAATTTATAAAATATGGAGCTGTAAATCTTGAAGATATTACAGCCATTCATCTAAACGGTGATTTTGACTCTGTCTTAAACCTTTTACAAGGACAAGTAACATCAGATTGCACTCTAATATCAGAACAAATTGGACAAATATCCTCTTTATGTAACGAAAAAGGCTTTATTCTATGTAACTTTGAGATCATTGTTGATCAAAATGAGTGGCTAATTATTATTGAAAAAGCTTCAAAAGATATATTTTTAGATGAAATAACCAAATTTTTGCCATTTTACAAAGTATCTGCTGAACCAGTTAGCTATAAAGTTATTGGTCTTTCAAGAAAAAAGGGGGAGCCCATGCTTCCGCAAGAGCATTTAATTTTAAGTTCAGATAAAGCTTCTTTGTCTATGTTAATTAATCAAAATGAGTGGCTAATTATTATTGAAAAAGCTTCAAAAGATATATTTTTAGATGAAATAACCAAATTTTTGCCATTTTACAAAGTATCTGCTGAGCCAGTTAGCTATAAAGTTATTGGTCTTTCAAGAAAAAAGGGGGAGCCCATGCTTCCGCAAGAGCATTTAATTTTAAGTTCAGATAAAGCTTCTTTGTCTATGTTAATAGATAAGAGAGATGAATTTCGTGGCGATTTAGATAGTCTCAGCCATGATGGCTGGGCAATAAATCGAAAAATTATGAATGATCACCAAATTATTTCTGAAGAAATAGGTAAATATCGACCTCATGAAATAGGTCAGCATGTTAATAGGGTTAGCTTTAATAAAGGCTGTTTTAAAGGTCAAGAAATAATTGCCCGCATGGAGTATCTTGGTAAATTAAAAAAAGAAACAAAATTAATTATCCATTCAAGTTTTGACGATGTATCTAAATTTACAATTATTGGTAAAAGCTATCATGATAATAAAAAAATTTTTTCGTCCTGCCTTGGAAAAATAGATAGCTTTTCTTAAAAAGAACTATTTCAGCCTCCAGTTAATTTCACCAGAGCCATTTTCTTTTAAAATTTCATTAATTTTTGAAAAGTGCTTGCAACCAAAAAAACCTCGATAGGCAGATAGAGGAGATGGGTGTGGAGCTATTAAAATATTATTTTGTTTTTTATTGATTAAATTATATTTTTTTTGAGCCGACTTACCCCATAAAACAAAAATCATACTTCCCCTTTCACTCAATTGAGAAATAATTTTATTTGTTAATTTCTCCCAGCCTATTTCTTGGTGAGAATTTGGCATCCCCTCCTCAACGGTTAGCACAGAATTTAATAATAAGATTTTTTGCTCAGCCCATGAAGTCAAATCACCATGACTAGAAATCGGAATATTTAGATCATTTTTTAATTCAAGAAAAATATTTTTTAATGAAGGGGGAATATTATTTTCTTTATTCACAGAGAATGACAGCCCGTTTGCCTGGCCCAAACCATGATAGGGATCTTGACCTAAAATTAATACTTTGGTTTCAAAAAAATGAACCAATTCCAGGGCGCGAAATATAGAAGGATGAAAGGGCGCGAAATATAGAAGGATTTGGTGGAAATATATTGATGTCTTGTGTCTGTAATTTCAAAAATTTTGACTCCATCTCATCCAAAAAATCTTGACAAAATCCCTTGCCAAGTGGCTCTAACCATGTGTCGGGAAAATTTAAAATATTCAAAAAAACTACTCTTAAAAACTGCTTAAATTTTATCCACAGAATCTGTGGATAAAGCTTGGGATAACTTAATATTCTTATATTTTAGACTGATTTAATAAGGTTTCATGCAAATTGATCAAAAACTAATCAATTAATAATAATATAACCGCATATCAGTATTTTATACTATTTTAAGGTACAATTAATGTATTTTTAGTCGAGGTAAATCAAACTCTCAATACCATCATTTTGTTCTGTGGGCAAGTATTTTTTTTAAAAAAATTAAACTAGAATAGACGCTCCTTATAGTAACCATAAATAATCCATATGAATGACCAAAAAAACACTCTTTTTTCTGAATACAACATGAATGGTTTAAATTTAAAAAATAGAGTTGTGATGGCTCCTATGACAAGGAATTTTTCACCAAACGGAGTGCCAAAAGACTATGCTCCAACTTACTATGCTCGAAGAGCTCAAGGAGGTGTTGGTTTAATAATTACTGAGGGGGTTGAAGTAAGCCATAGAGCTGCTAGCGGTTACCCAAATTGTCCAAATTTAGAAACAGACGAAGCAAAAAAAATGTGGGAAAAAGTCGTGAATAAAGTTCATGAAAATAATTCCTCAATCTTCTGTCAACTCTGGCATGTGGGTGGGATTAGAAAGCCAGGGATGCCCCCTATTCCAGAAGTTCCAGGATTCACTCCATCAGGTTACGTAGTGCCTGGCAAAAAAGTAGCACATGAAATGTCGCATGATGAAATTAAAGAGTTGATTGAGATTTACGCTGAGGACGCAAAAATTTGTGAAGAGATTGGATTTGATGGTGTGGAAATTCATGGTGCGCATGGGTATTTAATTGATCAGTTTTTCTGGGATAAAATTAATCTAAGGACAGATGAATATGGTGGCTCCATAGAAAATAGGTCAAGATTTGCCAAAGAAATCCTTGAGGCATCACAAGAGAAAACCTCAGATAGTTTTCAAGTTGGAATAAGAGTTTCTCAATGGAAGCAACAAGATTACGAAGCAAAAATTACATCGGATGCAGACGAGTTAAATCAATTTTTTAATATTCTAAAAAATGCTGGAGCTGATTTTATTCATTGCAGCAATCGTAGGTTCTGGGAAGGAGAATTTAATTCCAAGGGCAAAAATTTGGCTGGGGTGGCAAAAGAAGCAACCGGACTTCCAACTATAAGTGTTGGCAGCGTTGGTTTAGACAAAGATTTTATCAAGCTTTATTCTGGTGACCATAAAACTCAAACTGCCGATTTAGATGCTCTGCATGAAAAGCTCAATAAATCCGAGTTCGACCTAATAGCAGTTGGAAGAGCGCTCTTGTCAGACCCTGATTGGGCAAATAAAGTTCAGGATGGAAAAGAGGACCAGATTGTACCTTTTGATAAGAGCTTTGTTGAGAATTATGTTTAAAGCTCTTAGCTATCTATATCTAAAGACCTAACACTCATCACATGCTCAACTGATTTAAGTTGCTCAATAAGTTGCTTGCTGGCTTGGGATTCTAGATCAATTAGGTTTATGGCAATTTCATCTCTACTTTTATTGGTCATTTCAGCGATATTAATATCAAAAGCTGCAATTGAATCAGCAATTTTACTAATCATTCCTGGCTCATTGTGATTAATTATTACCAAGCGATGATTGGTGCCTCTAGAAAGTGATATTCTTGGAAAATTTACTGAATTCAAAATTGTGCCATCTTGAAGATAATTAACCATTTGATTTGCGGCCATGACAGCGCAGTTTACTTCAGCCTCTTTTGTGCTCAGCCTCTTTTGTGCTTGCTCCCAGGTGAGGCAAAAGCACTACATCATTCTTGTCAACAGAACGTTTGATTAGCTCAGGAGTAGGGAAATCTGTAACAAATCTTCCTAGATTTCCATTCTCAAGCCCCGCTATTACATCATCAGTGTTAACTATGCCGCCTCTTGATAAATTGATAAGCCTCGCTCCGTTTTTAAATTTTTTTAAGTTTGACTTGTTGATAAGATTTTTTGTGTCCTCAACAAGTGGAACATGCAGAGAAACATAGTCTGACTGCTGCAAAAGAGCTTCCATGGTCTCAGCCTTCTCAACGTCTGCAGGAAGCCTCCACGCCCCTTCGATTGAAATGTAAGGATCATATCCCACCAATCGCATCCCAAGAGTATGCGCTGCTTGGGTTCCATGGTCTCAGCCTTCTCAACATCTGCAGGAAGCCTCCACGCCCCTTCGATTGAAATGTAAGGATCATATCCCACCAATCGCATCCCAAGAGTATGTGCTGCTTGGGCAAGCATTGATCCAATTGATCCAAGCCCGATTATTCCAAGCGTCTTGCCAGCAAGTTCATTGCCAGCAAATGCTTTCTTTTGTGCTTCCATCGCCTTGTTTAGGCTTTCAGCATCTTCAAAATCAAGTTTTTTAGCAAACTCTATCCCCTCAATAATGCCTCGAGAAGAAAGCAACATTCCGCATATAACAAGCTCTTTTACTGCATTTGCATTTGCGCCTGGAGTGTTAAAAACAACAATTCCTTTTTTGGTTGCATCTTCTATAGGTATATTGTTTGTTCCAGCACCTGCTCGTGCTATGCACAAAAGATTGTCTTCAAAATCTTTATTTGAAATATTATAGCTTCTGAGCAATATTCCATCAGGCTTCTCAGATACCTCTTTGAATTTTTTATTGCGCAGTATATCAAGACCATCTTCAGCAATATTATTGAAGGTTTTATAATTAAACATGTTACCAGTCAGGGGGACTTAGTTAAAAGTAAGGTTAGTTTATTATATTAAATACCAAACAAAAACATTTAAAACTATTTAATTCAATAAACTTAAAAATAACTCATTTAGGATGCCTTGAAATCGTTCTAGGCAAATTTTTTATTGCATTGCGAGCAAAAGGTATCTTTTTAGTTATATGCGTCCAGAAGCACTCTCAGAAATTTTCTCCATTTAGCCAGGTCACTTGGATCTAAAATTTCATCTCTGGGTCGATAAGTGGTTGAATGTTTAGATTGCTTCGCTTGCAAGTCATCAATAGAGAAGAAATTAGATCCTAAACCAGCAGTTATTGCAGCACCTGTGGCCGTCGATTCTAAGCTTGGGGGAACGTGCACCTCCTGGCCCAAAAAATCTGCTAGTAACTGGCAAAAACTAGAATTAGCAGCCATACCCCCATCAATAGATAAATTATTAATTTCTATCCCATCAATTTTCAAAGCTTCTTTAATATCCATTACTTGGTAGATTAGCGCTTTGAATGCGGCTGTAACCATATCTGTTTTTGTTGAGTCCCTAGTAATGCCGTAAAATGCTGCCCTTATTTCTGAATTCCAGTGTGGAGCTCCGATCCCTGTAAAACCCGGAACAAATAAAACATCATTGGACTTGCCGGCCGCATCAAGAAATTTTATGCTTTCTTCGGAATTTAAAAAAAATTCCATATTATCTCGCAGCCATTGGATAATTGTTCCGGCAGAAAAAATACTTCCTTCTAAAGCATAAGATACTTCGCCAGAAAGACCATACCCAAGGGTATTGAGGAGTCCAGAGGTCGACTGCAATGATTCATTACCAGTATTGACCATTAAAAAACACCCTGTACCAAATGTTGCTTTCATTTGGCCAGGCTGAAAACATCTTTGCCCTACCAGTGCGCTTTGCTGATCTCCAATCACGCCTGTAATTTGAATTATCTTGTCGCCCCTTGTGCATGTTCCAAAATTACTATCAGAGGAATGAACCTCTGGTAGCATTGACGCTGGAATATTGAAAATCTCAAGAAGTTCATCGTCCCAATCTCTTGAATGTATGTTATATAAATTAGTTTT
>Ga0206128_1001414_pt1 | contig 23980 bp, 24 predicted proteins | sample Helgoland_Spring_7_FD_148601 | JGI IMG/M metagenome (GOLD analysis project Ga0206128, IMG submission 148601) | Pelagic subsurface seawater microbial communities from Kabeltonne, Helgoland, North Sea - Helgoland_Spring_Bloom_20160426_1 | ecosystem: Environmental > Aquatic > Marine > Epipelagic ... | reverse complement strand
GGCAATACCGTAAGCGAGAAATCCGGTCGATAGAGCGCCAAGGATGAGATACTTCACTCCGGCTTCAAGTGAGCCAACATTGCGGCGCATGAAGGCGACCATGACGTAGAAGGAGATTGTCACAAGCTCGAGAGAAACGAAAATCGACACTAGGTCAGTCGCTGAGGCCATCCACATCAGTCCGGCACAGGCAAATATGGGAAGGCAGTAAAACTCACCAGTGGCTGAGTCATCTTCTCCACCAGTGGTGAATTTAGAGAGCACTTTGCTGAAATCGACCGACATGAGCAGCACGAGTATGGTACTCGTTACCGCGATAATTTTATAGAAGCGGGCAGTTTGATCATCACTGTAGAAGCGTTCCATCCACTCAGGGACGGGGCAGCAGGACGGGGCAGGGCAGAATAACATGGCCAGAATCACGGCAAGACCTGTCGCGGCAAGCAGTCCGATTTGTGATTTGTTACCTTTGGTGAAGGCCTCAAACATCAGCAGGATCAGGCCAAAGCCGACAGTGATGAATTCGATGAAGTGCGGTTGCATAGTGATAATGGAAAAGTCTTGGAGTTCCTCAGGGCTGGATCAGAGGGAGAGAAACTGAAGGATGATTTTTGGATAGATGCCAACGACTAAGAGCGTCGCGGCTAGGATATAAGCAGGAATTTTTTCGCAGTAATGAATGTCTGCAGCGTTTTCTGTGGCCTTAACCAGAGGGCCTTGGAAGGTGTTACGGAAGGCGCGCAGCATATACACGGCACTGATGACCACGCCCCAGAGAGCGATGATGGTGGTGATCTGAACCCAGCCCATGCTTTCGCCGGGGGTCCAGTCAGCAAAGCCAGCAAAGAATACCATCACTTCACCGGCAAAGTTAGCCAAGCCAGGAAGTCCAATAGAGGCCATACCTGCTAAGCCAAAGAGAAAGGCAAGAGCAGGGGCTTTTTTGGCGAGGCCACCAAGCTGGGAGATTTCGAGAGTGCCCGCTTTTTGCTCCACTAAGGAAGTGAGTGAGAAAAGAAGGGCGATCGAAATGCCGTGGGCAAACATCAGCAGTATGGCTGCCGGTTCTGCGATGCTGTTTGCCGGGTTGGCGGCGAGAGCGGCAATGGCAAGGAAGATGTAACCCATGTGCATCACGGAAGAATTACCTAACATTAAGTCGAGGCGTTTCTGGTTGATGGTGACCAGTCCGACCCAGATGATGTTTCCAAGCAGCAGCACGCAGATCCAGGGCAGCCAGTAAAGCATGCCTTCAGGTGCCACTTTCATGCCGATGACAAGAAGTCCATAGAGGCCGAATTTTTTCATCACGCCAGCGTGGAGCATTGCGACAGGAGTGGGGGCACTAGCATATGCCGGAGCGGCCCAGCTGTGCAGAGGGAAGAGTGAGACCAGGGTGCCAAAGCCGATAATGAGTAAAAGAGCGACGGTGTTCTGCTCAGAGGCAGGGATAGCGGCTAAATCACTGAAGGCAAAGCTGCCTGTGTGCATCGTGGCCATCAACAGTCCCGCGAGAAGAATGATCGAACCAAAGGCGAGGTAGATGGTGATTTTCCAAGCGGCTTCTTTGCGATCACCCCGGCCTAGAATGCCAATCATGAGGAAGGTGGGTATCAGGGCTAGCTCGTGGAAGGCATAAAAGAAAAAGACGTCCGTGGAGAGGAAGGCACCGATGGCGCCCGCAGCGATAAAGAGGGTGCTTGAAAACCAGAGTTTTTCGCGACCCTCAGGGCATTTGCCGCTGTAGACAGCGGCCAAGGTCACGATTACACTGAGGATCAGCATGATGGCACTGATACCAGTAATTCCTAGCGAGAGGTTAATCTTGGGATCAGCTAAGACTTGAAGGCTGAAGCCATCGCAGCAAGCTGGGCATGAGAGCGCGTAGGTTGCGACTAGGATATTGGCAAGTGATGCAATGACAGCTGTGAGTCTAGCTGGCAGACCTCCGAGAATGCCGATGGCAGCCAAGAACGGTATGAGAATGAGAGCGAGTAGCATGGTATTGAGGAATAGGTCTTATTTGTCCAATAGGTCTTACTTGACCAATAGGACTTATTATTTTGATGCAAAGACGGTGAAAAAGATGATGAGGAGTGCGCCGACGGCCATCAGGAAGGCGTAACCGCTAATGCTTCCTGACTGGGCGTATCGGCGGAAGATATTGCCGATTCCCACAGCGGAGCGGGTGAGGCCGCCAATAATCATGGCGTTGATGATAAAGGCATCGAAGAAGTGGACGATGGCGGCAAGTGCATCTTGGAAAATCTTGATGATCCAAGCGTAGAGCTCATCGAAGTAGAACTTGTTGCGGAATAGGGGGATGTTGACGGGGTCGGATGTTTTGCCTTTGTAGAGAATTAAGGCGGCAATGAATCCTACCGCGAATGCCAGCAGTGAGGCGATGGTAACGACGTTTATTTCGAACCCAAGATGTGGATGGTATCCCTCGGTGGCTGGAATAAGCTTACCAAGGAATGGTGAGGCAAAGGCCATAATGGCGAGTAAGGCTAAAGGTATCCACATGACAGGGGCAACCTCCTTGGCGTGCTCTGCGTGTTCATTTTTGGCCTTTCCGAAGAAGGCGACAAAGATCAGGCGGAACATGTAGAATGTTGTCAATGCGGCAACAATAACGGCAATGTAGAAAAGGGCTTGGTTGCTCTCATGTGCTGCGTGAAGAATCCCTTCCTTAGAGAAGAATCCGGAAGTTCCGGGAACCGCGGTAAGTGCCATGGTTCCGATGATGAAGGTAATGGCAGTGATTTTCATTTTGCCGAACAGTCCGCCCATTTTCCAGATGTCTTGCTCGTGATGGCAGGCGTAAATGACAGCACCCGAGCCAAGGAAGAGGAGTGCTTTGAACCAGGCGTGGGTGTAGAGGTGGAACATGCCTGCATTGGCATCAACAAGGCCAACGGCCATGACCATGTAACCGAGCTGCGAGAGGGTCGAGTAGGCGAGGATCTTTTTGATGTCGTTCTGTTGGGTGGCCATCAAGGCGGCCAGTAGCGAGGTGATGGCTCCTACCCAGGCGATGACTTGTGGGGCAGAGCCAATGAGCTCTGCGGTATCTGGAGTGATTCCAAGAGAAAGGAATAAGCGAGCCATCATGTAAACGCCTGCGGCGACCATGGTTGCTGCGTGGATGAGGGCGGAAACAGGGGTGGGTCCCTCCATGGCGTCGGGAAGCCAGACGTGGAGTGGTAGCTGAGCGGATTTACCGACGGCACCGCAGAAGATTAGTAGGACGACTGTGCCTGTCAGGCAAGTGCAGAGCAGTGAGAGTTTGCTGCCATCCATGTCGGCAAAAACGACGGTTCCCATAATGCCCCAGAGCATGAGGATGCCGATCATGAAACCAAAGTCACCGATGCGGTTGGTGAGGAAGGCTTTTTTGGCGGCGTCCGCGGCGGAGTCTTTATGATACCAGTGGCCAATGAGTAGGTAGGAAGAGAGTCCAACCAATTCCCAGAAGATGAACATCATGACGAAGTTAGATGCTAGCACGATACCAGTCATGGAGAACATGAACAGTGAGAGGCAGCCGAAGTAGCGGGCTTTGGCTTCATCGTCTTTCATGTAGCCGAGCGAGAAGACGTGTACTAACATGCCAATGGCGGTGACGACGATCATCATGCCCTTGGAAAGTGAGTCGAGCTGGAGGCCGATATCAAGTTTTAGACCGGCGATGTTGATCCATTCGATGGGTGCTGTACTGACTTCTTTACCTAATAAGAGATAGGCGATGATGAAGGTGGATGCCACTGACAGCGTGGAGAGCAGCGCAGATGCGGTGGCATTGCGCTTGAGCCCCAGCTGAATGATAACAGCACTGGCGATGGGAATGATGAGGAGTAACCAGGGATTCATATGGAAAGTCTATATAGGTCTTTTAAGCGCGTAACGGCTAGCATGGTGCGTTAGCCCCTTAGTGAGGTAAGCTCGTCTGTGTGGATTGATTGTCTCGCACGGTAGAGAGAAACGATGATGGCCAAGCCAACAGCTACCTCAGCGGCTGCTACGGTAATGATGAAAAAGACAAGCATTTGGCCGTCATAGTCTGGCAGTCCCTTATCCGTTACGTTGAAACGTGAGAAGGCAACTAGGGTCAGTGAGGCTGCTGCGAGCATCAGCTCTAGGCACATGAAGATGACGATGATGTTTCGCCGTATGATGACACCGCCCAGGCCAATGGCAAAAAGCAGGCCTGATATGATGAGGTATTCGTTGAGTGAAGGAGTGGGCATGAGAGCTACAGTTCTACGTTAAATGATTATCCCTTGTCAGGTTTGGCGCCATCTTTTGGTGAGGATGTCTTTTTTGACAAGGCGACACAGCCCACGGTGGCAACCAGCAAAAGCACGGCAATGACCTGGAGTGGGAAGTTATATTCAGTGAAGAGTTTGCGACCAATAAGATGAACATCGGGTAGGCTGCCGCTGCTTAATTTTTTGTGGATGACGCTCTCTTGCTTATAATCTGCCGCCGCTGCCTCAAGCGTTAATGGGGGAGCTGAGGGGGACTTGTCATCAGTGAGGATAACTCCCGCAAGCTGGATGATTAATGCGACCGGAATAAGAACACCAGCGGTGATGGCAAGGCCTTTGCGTGGATGGCTTTCCTCATCTTTGACATCGAGTAACATAATGATGAAAATAAAGAGCACCATGATCGCTCCGGCGTAGACGAGGATTTGTAAGATGCCGACAAAGTAAGCGTTCAGGCCAATAAAGATGCCGGCCAGCCCAATGAAACTAAGCACCATGGAGAGCGCGGATGATACGGGGTTGCGCATGAAGATGACCATGAGGCCTCCGGAGAGCATCATGGCTGCAAAGATATAGAAGAAAGGTGATGGCATGGTGATGAAGGCTGAAAATTATTTGATTTCGTTCCACTTGTTAACAAGGCCCTGACGGACACCGCCGATCTCGTATAGGCGCTCCTTGTCATTGACCATCTCTGCTCGGGAAAGGCCGGTCATGGCATAGTCTTGACGGAGGTAGATGGCTTGCTCTGGGCAGACCTCCTCACACATGCCGCAGTAGATGCAGCGGGTCATGTCGATATCGAACACCTGGGGACGCTTTTCTACTTTCGCCCATGGGTCATCGGATTCGATCTCGGTGGGGATAATAGCGATAGCCTTAGGTGGGCAGATGAATTCGCACAACTGGCATGAGACGCAGCGCTCACGCCCTTTTTCATCTGTCACGAGGGCGGGGACACCACGGTAGTAGTCAGGAAGTTGATCATCCCATTTTGTCTCAGGATATTGCATGGTGATTCCCATGCCTGAGGAGTTGAAGTTTCTCTTCGCACCCGGTGTTTTGCCTAGCACTGCCCGGATAGCATGACCCAAAGTAATGCTCAGGCCCTTGATGACTGCGGGCAAGTAAAGCTTCTCGGCAATGGTGAGCTGAGGACGTTTGATTTTTATGATAGCCATGTTCTGTGGGCGTAAGAAGTATGCGTGGGAATTAATTCAGCAGCATAATAATGCCGGCGGTGATAAAGATATTAACCAAGGCGAGTTCGAAAAATACGACCCAGCCAAGTTTCATCAATTGGTCATAGCGGAAACGAGGGACGGTCCAGCGAACCCAGATGAAGAAGATGACAAAGGCGATAACCTTGGTGAGGAAGATGAGAATGTGGAGCAGTCCTCCCAAAGCCATGTTGGAGATGGCCGTATCGAGGCCGAATCCTAAAGACCAGCCACCGAAGAATAAGGTGACGATAATAGCAGAGCCAACGATCATCGCGGCATATTCTCCTAGGAAGAAGAGGGCGAATTTCATCGATGAATATTCCGTGTGGTAACCGCCGACCAGCTCGGTTTCACATTCGGGCAAGTCAAAGGGCATGCGGTTGGTTTCTGCAAAAATGGAGGTGGTGAAAATAATGAATGAGATCGTCAGAGGTATCATCAGTAGCCACTGTTCTTTGCAGTTTTGCCAGTATGCGGCATCAAAAACGCTGCCGTGTTCATTCCAAAGAGGGAGTAGTGTCCAGCCGTTTTCGGCCTGTGAATGAACAATGTCGGACAAGTTGAGTTGTCCAAAGACCATCAGGACAGGTATGAGTGAAAGGCCGAGAGATATTTCATAGGAAATCATTTGGGCGCATGATCTCACGCCTCCAAGGAAAGAATACTTATTGTTGGAAGCCCACCCAGCGAAGGTGATGCCATAGACACTCAAGGATGCGATGGCAAAGACGAATAATGGCCCAGCATCAATGTCAGCGATAACCAGCTTAACGGGCTGATCAAAGACGGTGATACTGCTGCCAAAGGGAATGATGCAGATGCAGAGAAAGGCAGGGGCAGCGGTGAGTGCTGGCGCGATCCAGAAAAAGAATTTACGCACGTGTGCGGGAACCAGGTCCTCTTTGAGGAATGCCTTTAGGCCATCGGCAAGAGGCTGAAGTAGTCCAGCGAAGGGGATGTCCTTTTTAGCTCCAAAGAGGGTGAGGGGAATACCCACTCGGTTAGGACCCACTCGATCCTGAATGATAGAGGAGACACGGCGCTCTGCATACGTTGAGTATGCAATAATAGGCAGCGTAAAGATAAAGGTGAAGACGACGATCTTTACCGCTGTAGTGAGGATGAGGAAGAGAATTGCAGGATCCATGGTATGGAGTGATCAGTTGTCTGTATTTAACCTACGATTTCGCCTTGAGCGATACGTTGGGTTTCACGATCAAGAAGAGGGATAGTTACGTTGGTATCAATGATGACTTCTCCTAGTTCGCTGATGTTAGCTAGGTTTTTGCCTTCAAGTTGAGGGATGTTGTTTGAGATGATCTCAGAGAGTTGGTCAATACTCAGTGGCGCTTGCTCTGGAGTTTCTCCCGTAATGGCGAGGATGATATCACTGATGATTTCCCAGTCGTCACGAGCATCTGCAGGAGGAATGCAGGCGGCGTTGAGTTTTTGCAGGCGACCCGTTACATTGATCATGCTGCCACGTTTTTCCGCTGAGCTTGCCCCGGGGAAAACGATGTCGCTGGCCTGGGCAGTTGCGTTAGTGGTATTAAAGATGGAGATGAGAAGCTCAAGGCCATCAATGTCTTCGGCTGAGAAACCAGCATCAAGCAGGTCTTCGGCTGCTGCGACCACGGCCTTAATCGAACCGTTGCTGATACCGTCTTTGATGGCGGCTAATTTTTCGGTTGGGTCGTCCAGCCCCAGAATAAGACCGGCTCCTGTGGTGTTGGGATTGCGGTCTTCAGAAATCAACATCTTATCAGATTCCTGAGTGTGTGGGATGATGCTTATTAAGTCGGTGCCAAGTTCGGCTGCAAGTGTGCGCATCATGAAGAGCTCTTCATTGGTTTGCTTGCCAGATGCAATGATGGCGATCTCGTTACCTTCAAATTGTTTGATGGCTTCTCCTGCTGCTGCAATGGAGTTACTCCAGCAGGTTTCCTCGTGGACTCCGTCGGCTTTGATGAGTGGCGCGCTTAAGCGGTTTTCGTCGCTTGGACAGGTATAGCTGAGGCGATGACTATCTGGCATCCAGCAAGAGTTGACATCGTCGTTCTGGCGCGGGGTGACGCGGAAGATCTTATTGCCGCGAGTCCAGATGATGATGTTAGTGCCAGTGCCGCAATTAGTATCAATGCTTGGTGTTTCCTTGAGGAACCATGTGCGCATTTGGAAACGGAAATCATTAGAAGTAAGCGCTCCTACGGGGCAGAGGTCAACGGTGTTGAGCCCGTAGTTGTTATCAAGCTCACGTCCTGGGTAGACGCCCACGGTGGTGTGGGTACCGCGCTCTGAGAATCCAAGAACAGGCTCTTGGGCAACCTCGTCCATGAAACGTATGCAGCGTGAGCACATGATGCAGCGCTCATCGTCGAGACGAATGCGAGGCCCGATCTTCACATTCTTGGGCTTTTTGACCTTATCTTCCTTGAAGCGCGAGCTTCCCTTGCCGTGCTGAACAGAAAACTCTTGTAGACCGCACTCTCCAGCCTGATCACAAATAGGGCAGTCCAAGGGGTGGTTGATGAGGAGGAATTCCATCACTCCTTCACGGCATTTCTCAACGAGATCACCTTTGGTTCTGATTCCCATGTTTTCACCAACGGTGTTGGCGCAGGCAATCACTGGACGTGGCATCCAGCTGATCTCCTGAAATCCATTCTCATCATAAGATGGTTCATCGCCGGGATTAGGGCGAGGAGGCATGCCCATCTGAACGAGGCACATGCGGCAGTTGCCGGGTGAGGAAAGCTTAGGGTGGTAGCAGTAGTGGGGGACTTCTTTTTCGGCCAGTTTGCAGGCTTCAATCATCCGCGTGCCACGTGGCACTTGAATCCAATGCCCGTCAACCTGTATATTAACCATGCCTTTTTCAGCAGCGGTATCCTTGGGAAGCTTGGTGGTAGTAGAATCGCTCATTTTAATAGAGTGCTGGTTAGTCTCGGGTAACTTAGCTTAGAGGTTAATGAACGAGAGTTGTCGCTTAGCTTCTTCAGAGAGGTATTCGTTTTTCTCTGAGGTTTCAGCTTCAAGCTCGTCACGGAACTTTGAAATGATGGCTTCCACTGGCCACGAGGCTGCTTCACCGAAGGCGCATACGGTGCGGCCATCAATTTGATAGGCGACATCTTCGAGTGTTTGCACGTCCTCAGGGGTGGCTTGACCATTGACGATGCGGTCTGAGATCTTGCGCATCCACATCGAGCCTTCCCGGCATGGTGTGCATTGCCCGCAAGATTCGTGAGCGTAAAAGTGGTTGATATTGTTGAGCACCCAGGAGATTTTTCGTGAGTCATCCATAACGATGACACCACCGGATCCTGCCATGGAACCGCATGCTGCAATCGTATCAAAATCCATAGGGATGTCGTAAAAGGAAAGCTCTCTCTGTGAGCCGTCTGGGTTTTTGATTTGGTAAGTCTCCTCACAGCGCATGATCTTCGCTGATGAGCCACCTGGGATGACGGCTTTGAAGCTTCGGCCGTCTTTGGGACCTCCGCAGACATCGTTGAGAAGCTCGCCCATGGTTATTTTACCGACTTCGACTTCGTAATAACCAGGTTTTTTAACATCTCCTGATACGCAGAGTATGCGAGTGCCGGTGTTGCGCGGTGTGCCAAGCTTGGCGTATTCGTCGCCACCCATGCCGATGATGTGTTTGACATGACAAAGAGACTCTACGTTGTTGACGATTGTCGGTGACATGTAGAGACCCAGTGCTGCAGGGAAATAGGGAGGTTTAATGCGTGGGTATGGTCGCTTGCCCTCGAGAGATTCAATCAATCCAGTTTCCTCGCCGCAAATATAAGCACCAGCACCGCGATGAAGGTATATTTCGAGGTTAAACCCTGAACCTAGGATATCATCGCCGAGGAAGTTTTTCTCGCGAGCGTCCTCGATGGCTTTTTCGAGAATTTCTGATGCTTCAGGGAACTCCTCACGGATGTAGATGTAGGCGGTGTTGGCTCCGACTGCGAAGGCTGAGATAATCATGCCCTCGATGAGTTGGTGAGGGTCTTGATGAACGATGTAGCGGTCCTTGAAGGTGCCTGGCTCGGATTCGTCACAGTTGCAGATCAAGTAAACTGGCTTGGTGTTGTTTGGCGGTATGAAACCCCATTTGACTCCAGTGGGGAATCCTGCTCCACCACGGCCTCGGAGCCCAGCGGTCTTGACCTCGTTGGTAATGGCTTGAGGCTCCATGGTGAACGCTTTTTTCAGCTGCTCATAGCCTCCATCCTTGATGTAGCAATCGATGGAATTATCCCAACCAACGCGGTCGATATTCTTGAAAATTAAGCGGTGTTCACGCGCGTCTGGTTCTTTACCTGGGAGGTATGTGATGTTGCTCATGCTTGGGTGATCTCGGTGAGGGTTTACGAGTTAGCGGCAGGGCTATCAGCTTTGCCATACTTGTTGAGTAGTTCTTGTGCGCCGTCTGGATTGACAGCCTCATGGAAGTCGTCGTTTACTAAGCATACGGGGCCAGTGCCGCAGGAGGCAAGGCACTCAGCAAACTCCACAGACCATTGCCCACAAGGGGAGACGGCGATGGGGTTGTGGTGAGAGTCGCTTTTAGAGCGGTCGATACCGGTGAGCTCACAGAGACGTTCCATGAGTTCTTCGGATCCAGCCATAGCACAAGAGAGTGTGCGGCAGACACGCATGTGGTATTTTCCAGGCGAATGTTCGCGCAGTCCGGGGTAAAAGGAAACAACCTCGTGAACCTGCATTGGCTCAAGATCTAGCTTGGAGGCAACCCACTCAGTGGCTTCGGTATTAATAAAGCCAAAGTTGTGCTGGACGATGTGTAGCAGCGGCAGCACAGCTGAGCGCTTTTTATCCTCCGGGTATTGGTTGATGCGTTTATTGGCCTCTGCGTCAATCTCAGGAGTGATAGCAAAGGGTGGGAATGTGGTGTTGTCCATTTTTGAGGCTGGAATAACGGAGTGTTTAAAGTGGAGCTGAGGCTGAAGGGTTCGTTTTGAACTTACTATCGATCACATTCACCCATCACGAAGTCGAGCGAACCGAGGATAGCCGGCACGTCAGAGATCATGTGTCCGGGCATGAGGTGAGAAAGGATCGAGAGATTGACGAAGGAAGGGGATCTGATCTTCATACGATGAGGCACGCCTCCACCTTTGGAGTTGATGTAAAATCCTAGCTCGCCTTTGGGATTCTCTGCACCGAAGTAGACCTCGCCAGCGGGGGCTTCTATACCTTGAGTGGCGACGATGAAGTGGTGAATGAGTTCCTCCATGCTGGTGAGCACCTTATCCTTGGCAGGCAGCATGTTCTTGGAATCTGCAATATTGACAGAACCACCAGGTAAAGTCGCGATGACTTGTCTTATGATGAGTATTGACTGGCGCATTTCCTCCATGCGGCAGAGGTAACGATCGTAACAGTCACCATTTTCACCAATGGGGATGTCGAAATCATAATTTTCGTATCCGAGGTAGGGGTTGTCCTTACGCAGGTCACGCGTTACGCCAGATCCGCGAAGGTTGGGGCCAGTCATGCCCCAAGTGATAGCGTCATCAGCGGAGATAGTGCCGATGTCGATCATGCGCTTGAGGTAAATTTTATTACGATCGAGAAGCTTGGAAATCTCATCGATTGTCTGCGAGCACTCGTCGAGGAATGTTTCGAGATTGCCGATGAAGCCATCTGGTAAGTCGCGAACTTGACCGCCTACACGGGTGTAGGAAGTGGTGAAGCGAGCCCCGGTAAGCTGTTCACAGAGGTTGTAGGTTTTTTCCCGTTCGGTGAAGGTATAAAGGAAAACGGTCATTGCGCCGACGTCCATGGCGCAGACGCCAACACCGAGCATGTGAGAGGCAATGCGGGCGAGTTCGCAACAGATGACACGAATTGCTTGGCCTCGTGGCGGGAGTTCCCAGCCCATCAGTTTTTCCACAGCACAGGTGTATGCTACATTGTTAGCAAGAGGTGCGAGGTAATCCAATCGGTCCGTGTAGGGCACGAATTGATTGTAATGCATGTTTTCTGCGATCTTCTCATCACCGCGGTGCAGGTAACCAATATCAGGGTCGCACTTGGTGACAATCTCGCCATCTAGTTCAAGGATTAGGCGTAATACTCCGTGAGTAGCTGGGTGTGATGGCCCCATGTTGAGCACCATTTTTTCACCGAGTATATCATCGGTTTCTGCCTGATAATCAGAGTCGAGCCCAGCCTGTGTTTTGGCCGCGGTGTCGGGTGCTTGGTATGGAGTCGAATTCATGACAATTTGCCAAGCGGAATGAGGACCAAAATGGGGTAATAAGCAAGCACTTTGTGAAATATTTCACAAGCGCATGTGGTTGTTAAAGCTGAGTTTTGGGGCACAGATATCTCGCCTGCTCCAAATAGGACGCTATATTTGCTAAAATGCCGAAAAAGATTGTTTGCGGCAGAATTTTGGCCGAGCAGAGAAACTAGAATTTGATCAGTGTGAACGCCTAATTTACAAGTCCTCGAGAAAAGACTTGAAAGTATCTGAATTTTCAGTAATTACTGAAATTGATGAATAATTCAGATGTTTCAGCGAATCTTTCTTTGGATGAAGTAAGGGATAATTTTATTTCACAATGGGGTGCTTTTGGAAGCCACTGGGGTATTAATAGAACGATGGCGCAGATTCACGCCCTGCTGATGACTGGTTTAGAGGCTCTCAGCACAGACGAGGTGATGGCAAAACTCTCTGTTAGTCGTGGTAATGCCCACACCAATTTGAAGGAGCTGGTCTCATGGGGACTCGTGCGCATTGTGGTCAAAAAAGGTGACCGCAAGGAATATTTCGATGCTGAGAGAGATGTTTGGAAGATATTTACGATTATTCTCAGAGAGCGCCAGCGTCGTGAAATTGACCCTGCACTGGACTTATTGCGCAACTGCCAAGAGGAGACAAAGTGTCTCGAGGGAGCTGAGGCAGAAGCATTTCGCAATCAAGTGAAGGAGCTGGAGAACTTTGTAAGTTTTGCCCGAAATTTGGGCAATAAAGTCGACAAGCTCTCTTACGGGCCGGCGATGAAGCTAGCCGCTAAATTTTTAGCTTAAGCGCAGAGAAGCAATCAATCAAATAACCAATATTCATTATCAATCTCATGAAAATTACTCAGTATAACAAATGCATAGATATTTTCTATGACAGCCGGTGTGGTGTCTGTTCGTCTTTTATCAAATGGCTTCACCAGCAGCCCTGCTCATGCAATGTAAACTACGTGTCCTACCAATCAGGGCGTGGCGAAGAATGGTTTCAAAGCATGGCCATGGGTGAATTAGAAAGGCAACTGGTGGTTCGAAATGACAGTGGGGGCATGTATCGCGGAGCTGCAGCGTGGGTTCAATGTATGTTGGCGTGCCTCAGTTATGCAGATCTGGGAGAGAGGTTGAGTTCACCTTTATTAATGCCGGTTGCTCAAAAGGCCTGCCACTTGGCGGCATGTAATGAGCGGGCTTTAAGAGAAATCTTCTCTGTGCAAAACGATGAAGAGGTTCTCGCTGAGCTTGAGGGTGCTTTTCTGCCGAGCTGTCAAGTGGATGAAATGAACGAGGAGGTGACCATCATAGCGCGGATTCCTGATGGCATCATCTAGATCGTATTGATAGCTTGATTATTACCAGCAATCCACTACTTAGTACCACAGCTTCAATTCAATTACTCTATGAAAAAATTAATCATCGCAGGTGCCAATGGGTTTATTGGCCGTCATTTAACGCGTCATTTTCATGGTCTAGGCTGGGATGTTGTTGGCCTTGCACGCCGCCAAAAGGGATTGGACCCCAACTGCCGACATGTGCTCTGGGATGGTAAGACGATGGGTGATTGGGCATCTGAGTTGAATGGCGCCACCGCCGTTGTGAATTTAGCGGGCAGGTCGATTAACTGCAGACACAACAAGAAGAATAAAAAAGAGATCATTGATTCCCGAGTCGAGAGCACCACGATCCTTGGTGAGGCAATCGCTGCTTGCTCTCATCCACCCGGGGTATGGCTCAACGCCAGTACTGCATCCATTTATGCAGACGCAGAAAATAAACCTCAGGGTGAAGGAATAAAATTAGGAGAAGGTTTCTTTGTCGATGTAGCCAAGGCATGGGAGGGCGCCATTATGACAGCTCGGGTTTCCGAGCATGTTCGTCGAGTTGCTCTGCGCACATCTTTGGTGATGGCTAAAGAGCGTGGAACAGTCTTTGATTACTTATTCAAGCTATCGAAGCTTTTTCTTGGCGGGCCTGTTGCGGGAGGAAAACAAATGGTCAGTTGGGTGCATGTTGAGGATTACTGCCGAGCTGTGGAATGGCTTATCGAGCACCCTGAAATCAGAGGTGTCATTAATATCACGGCGCCTGATCCGCTAACAAATGCAGACATGATGCAGCGTTTCCGAAAGTTGGCTAAGCGTCCATTTGGTCTGCCTGCAGCGGTGTGGATGGCTGAGATAGGTGCTATGGTCCTGGGCACTGAACCAGAACTCATTCTCAAAAGTAATTGGGTGCTGCCGAGGAGGTTGCAGCAGAATGGATTTGTTTTTAAATATCCTCAGATGGATCTAAGCGAGTGGTAACGATAAGATTTTTAGAAGCCACTCTCAAAAAATCGCTGGAAGTTTTTGGGCACGCTGGAGAGCTCAAGGATAGCAGAAGCTTTATCATGGATCTTGCTGATGTTCGCTGGGTGATTGAGTTCCATCTCTAGCGGGTGGTCAATGCAGCTCTCCGGCGGCAACATGTCCGGAGCGTCTGTTTCAATGAGCAGGCGATCGGGGGGCACCGATTTGAAGGCGTCGCGCACGTTTTTTTTGCGCTGATGCAGGAAATATCCGGAGAAGGAAAAATAGGCGCCAAGTTCGGCAAGGTGGGGGATGAGTTCTGCAGAGCCAGAGTAGGAATGTAGTAAGAAACCGCGCTGAGGTAGTGGTCGAGACTCTAGTATTTCTATGAGAAGTCCCCAGGCCTTCAGGCAATGAATACTTAGTGGCAGGTTGCGTTGGCTGGCGAGATCGAGTTGGGTGGTGAACACTTCGCGTTGGAGCTCTATGTCGTAGCCTTTGATCCAACGGTCGAGGCCGCATTCACCGATACAGGCATGGGGAACGGTGTCGAGGTAAGAGGTGAGTTGTTGCTGCCAGTTTGGGCTGGGAGTTTTCCACGGGTGAAGGCCAAAGGAAGGGATGATGAGCTCAGGGTAAAGCGCTGCCAATTGGGCGACTTGTGGCCAATCCTCGGGGGATGTGCCGTTGACTACACAGCGGCTAACGCCATGAGTGAGCATGGTAGCGATAAGGTCCTCGCGAATGCCTTCGAACCTTGGATCTTGGAGGTGATTATGAGCGTCTTGCACAGTTGTTCAATGTGGCACAGTTGATCAATGTGTCTGTGGTGTATGCCAGGGATTGAGCTGTGAAGTCATCCATGGCAAGCGTCTGCACAGGAGTATGGTAGTTGGATTTTTCATCACCTGCACGGCGGTAAACAAGATCGTAGTGATCACGTAATACTGACTCGACAAATTCGACCCAGAGACCGTCATCGATCAAATCGTGCCATTGCTTGACCTGGTCATTACCTCTTAGTTTGACGAGTCGGTTAAGCAGTGCTTTTAAGTGCTCTGGATCGTCAGTGAAGTGGGGGTAGTCATCGAGAAGGAAAGAGGCACGCTGAGTTAAGGGAAGCTCAATATTGAAGACCTCGCCTTCACCGAGTTTTTGCCATAGAGCTGGTGGGCAGTGTAGAATACCTATGCGGTTACTTTCTGCCTCAGTAAAGACCGGCAGAACGGGATCGAGCTGTGATAGAGCATACCAAAGACAGGTTTCGAAATTCTTTTGGCTAGGTTGCTGTGAGTTTGGCTCTAGACCGAGAACTGAACCTCTGTGATTGGCCAGTCCCTCAAGGTCGATGACTTGAGCTCCTTTGTCGCGAAGGGTGTGTAAGAGGCGGGTTTTTGCAACTCCTGTCTGGCCGGCTAAGACGGATAGCTGCAGCGTGGGATCTTCTAAAATGCGCTCGGTGTCACTAGCAACAAATTTTCTAAATGCTTTGTAACCGCCATCCAGTAGACGTGCCCGCCAGCCTATGGAGCGTAGGATTTGTGCCAGTGAGTTTGAGCGCATTCCGCCTCGCCAGCAATAGACAAGCGGTGTGTAAGACTTGTCCTTTTTAGCTAGGTGTGTCTGCAGGTGTTTGGCGGCATTGGCCGATATGAGCGCAGCGCCAAGTCGGCGAGCTTCAAATGGCTTGTCCTTGTAGATGGTTCCTACCGTGGCTCGTTCTTCGTCGTTGAGCACTGGGAGGTTAACCGCTCCAGGAAGGTGATCTTCGGCAAATTCAAAGGGTGAGCGTACGTCAATGATCTCAGTGAATTCACTGAGATCATGAGGTAGGGTAATGGTTTCGACATGTTTCATGGCGAAACGATGGAGTTTTGTTGTTTATTCCACTGCTGCTGCCGCGGGCTTGTTGCCCATGGCTGGTTTTTTGAGGGCCAGGTATGCGCTGGCCATGCCGAGTGCAATAATGAGGATCCATGCTGCCAAGCCTTTAATGATTTTGCGTTTAGCGAGGACAATGCCGCCACCGAGAGCAAGCCATATGACAATCTTGATGATAAGCCATGTGGGGAATCCAGAGCCATAGACAGCCTGGTAGACATCCTTCATTTTTGCCTGCATGCCAAAACCTCCGAGAAGGATTAATAGCAAGCCGATGCCGTGACCGATGACGGCTCCCTTGGTCGTCTTGTCACCTTTAAAAAGAGATCCGAAGGCAAAGAATAAAGTGAAGATTCCGGCGAAGTGAATGAGTTTGTATGTTTCGTAGTCCATGTTGATTAGTAGGTGTCTTGTTTAGTATTCGATTTGGTGAGATGTTTCAGTTTTTGTAAGGTCGAGGATTTCCTCTAACTCCTCACAGGTTTCGCGCATCAGCTCAGCGATGTCATCGATGATGGCTAGAATGGCTTCGCTGTGATTGCCTTCGCTGAGTAATGGTTGCGCTTTTTCAAGCACATGGTCGAGAGCTTTTTGAGGTAAAAATGGCTCCAGCCCATAACCGACGATAAGTCCGCCGCACCCTTGGGCTGGATCCAGACCTAGTAAAATGGAGTGGTTTTTGCCGCCTTTACGATCACTGGTGCACAAAGATCCCTGATTGAAGAGCCAGAAAAGATGGGTAGAGAGAGGATACTTAGGGTCAAACTTATTGATGATGATGTGCATTCTCACCTGAGGAAAGCGCTGACCGAGCTTGGTCAAAGACTTGGTGGTTTTGCTTTGAGCTTTTTTCTTTAGAACTGAGAGGGTGTCATTAAGTCCCGCAGTGAGACGTGGAACCGGACCCATTAGGCTATTAGCGCCTTGCAATGATAGGCTGCAGTAGCTGCATTCTTGAGAAGTTTCTGTTAATGGTGTCTGGCAATATGGGCATTGCATGCCGGAGATTATACGGAACATGAAGCTTGCCCAAAGCTAAAAGAAGGCTTTGGACTAAAATAATGAAAGCTCTCAGGGCTTTATCTGCTTTTGGCTCAATTTAGCTTGTTTCTTGTACTTGTTCTCTCAGATTCTACGGCATGCACCTTCGTTTTACTGATGATGAGTTGTCGACTCTCTCTGAGATGTTGACGCTTGCGTGTTGGTCTACGTTTTGGAATCACAAGCCGGGTTCTGATGAGGGAGTGGCTCGTTTCGATGATATGCTCGAAAAGATCCTTTCTCGTATGCAGCATCATGGGCTGGGTGGAGAAGTTGAGAATGATCCTGAGCGGCAGCGCTTGCGTCTTCGGAAGGACAAAGAAGAATCTTCATTTTATGCCCAGTGTTACGATGAGATGAGATCAGAAACTTTCTGGGAAGAGCTCGTAGTTCGGATGGCAGACCGTGAGCTTAATAAACGGCATGGTAAGGCTGCGCTCGAAGCCATGAGCGAGGCGGAACGTAAGGCTCTAGCAGAGCCAATTACCAAGCGCTATTGGCAGGAGTTTACCAATCAAGGATTAGACAACCTGCACGTAATCAGCAGGCAAAATGCTGGTTAGGGCTGGTTGGACCCAGCTAGTAGTGGCAGCTAACGCCTACATTTGTTGAGTAGCCCCTCAAGATAATAGGTGACTTCCTCGAGGCCGTTACGCCATTCACTTTCGCTAAGAACTTCTAAGCATTTACGGGCATCGGCAAGCAAGAGTGAGGCTGTATCCAAGGCTGACTCCACTGCACCTTCGTATTCAGCAATACCTACGAGAACAGGGAGGTCCAAGGGCTCTTGTTCAATGATGCGTTTATTGAGCTGCTCACGCTGAGTCTTGTTTGCTTTTTCCAGTAAATTAAGTAGCGGCAGGGTAAGTTTGCCCTTTTCGAGATCAGTGCGCAAAGTCTTGCCTACTTGTTCTTCGCTGCCAACAAGGTCAAGGCAGTCATCGTAAATTTGGTAGGCTGTGCCTAGCTTCATGCCGTAGTCGTAGAGCATATCTTCGGTTTCTTGGCTTACCTCTGAAAGGGCTGCCGGTATGCTTGTCGCGGCAGCGAAGAGGGCTCCAGTTTTGAGTTCGATAATGTGGAAATAGTCTTCTTTGGTGAGGGTGAAATCAAACCTTCTCTGGGTTTGCATGACCTCGCCCTCACAGACTTCACGAGAGGCTTGGCCGACCTTGCGGCAGATTTCGATGCTATTGAAATTGGTAGCCAGTAAAAGAGAGTGAGAGAACAAGGCGTCACCCAGCAGGACGGCCATGCCATTGCCCCACTTTGCATTGGCTGTTGGGACTTGGCGGCGAGTGTCAGCGCCATCAATGATGTCATCATGAACCAATGTAGACATGTGGATGAGCTCAAGAATCACCCCAATGGTCAGGTGGTCGGGTTTTACGCCACCGGTAGCGCCACCTACAAGAATGGACAAGATAGGGCGGATGCGTTTGCCGCTGGTGTTGCAGATATAATCGATGTAAGGGGCGACGGCAGGATCGAAGGCACGTACCTGATCTCGAATCTGAGCCTCTACATCTTTGAGCTCTTGCTTGACCAGCTTGAATGGTATTTTGGGCGTCGAACTTGGCTTAGTGGTGGACATATCGGAACTGATATAAAAGGGTTTTGTGGATGCAAACTATATACACATAGGGTGTTTTGCTGCAACTTTTATCCAGTAAAGTTGAAGATGGATGCTGTCATGCAGAGCCAAAATAATACCGAGCACTCTCAAGGATGCCACAGGAGACCTCATCAAGGCTTAGGCCAGTGGTGTTGATCTCTATGTGTGCGGTTTCTTCATAGTAGGGTGATCTCTCTTGAAGGAGGGTCTTGATCGCTTGCATAGGGTCATCACATTGCAGCAGTGGCCGGTTTTTGTTCTGAGAAGTGCGCTCAAAAATATCTTCTTCAGAGCATTTCAACCAGACGACGAATCCGAGCTGGCGAAGTATGGTTCTGTTTTCTGGCGTACAAACGATACCTCCGCCCGTAGAAATAATGTGCTTGCTCGTTTTTTCAGCGATTAACTGCTTTAATTGCTCAGTTTCAAGATTACGGAACGCGGCTTCGCCATCTTGTGAGAAAATGTCAGGTATTGATTTCCCTGTTTGTTTTTCAATGACGTGATCGGTGTCGATGAGTTGGTAGCCAAGATTTTGATGCAGCTCTCTTCCCAGGCTCGACTTACCTGAACCCATAAAACCTACCAATATGATATTCTCTAAAGGTTGCTGGTTTTGAGTAGGTGTTTGAGGCGCATGCTCCATGAGTTGAATCCTAGATAAGTGTGGGGCTTGAGGCGATAGGGAAAAATAGAAAAGTTGTCATCCTGTTGTGATGCTGAAGCTTGAGTATCGATATGGATGTTTATCGGTTTGGCATTTTGAAATGCTCGATTGCTGATAAAAGCTAGAGCGTATTAAGCTTCTATTTTCGTCATTGATACGCTAATTCAGAAAGCGTGACCGAAACTCAAGTTATCGACGCTTCCGATCCTGCGGAGCAAAACAAGATTGTGGAGCTGGCCGTGGGCCTATTGGAGAAAGGCGAGGTGGTTGCCTTGCCCACAGAGACGGTTTACGGCTTGGGCGCCGATGCTATGAATTCTGAGGCGGTCGCTAAGATTTTTGCCGCCAAGCAACGCCCTAGCTTTGACCCGCTAATCGTGCACGTGGGTTCATATGAGCAGGTCGATGAGGTTGCTGATGTTCCGGATGAACTCAGAGAGGTAATTGACAAACTCATGAAGGCGTATTGGCCTGGGCCGTTGACATTGATTTTATCCAAAAAAGAATGCGTTCCCGATATTGTAACCAGTGGCTTGCCTTCTGTGGCGGTAAGAATGAGTGCGCACCCGCTAATGAAGGCCATTATCAGGAAGTTAGGCCGCCCCATTGCCGCTCCTAGTGCCAATAGGTTTGGCAGGATTAGTCCGACTTCAGCTAGTGCCGTGGAGAAGGAATTGTCAGGACTTATTCCTATGATCATTGATGGCGGAGCTTGCCGAGAGGGATTAGAGAGCACGATCATCAGGCCAGAAATTTCTGCTGATGCGGGTAAAAAAGGAGTGCTTATCCATGTGCTGAGGGCAGGACCGGTGACCAAAGAGATGTTGCAGCGCTTTGGTAAAGTCGTGCGGGCGAAAAGGAATCGTTCCGAGGATGCTCCTGAAGCCCCGGGGCAGCTCGCTAGTCATTACGCGCCGGTGACACCTCTGCGCTTATTGGCCAAACCTTCTGATTTCAAACCAGAGCCTGGTAAAAAATATGGTTTGCTCAGTTATTGTGGCTCGGACAAGGCGGGCTTTATAGGTCTGCATGATTGGTCTGTTGTTGAGCAGCTTTCACCGGGAAATGGTAAGCTCGCAGAGGCCGCCGTGAGATTTTTCTATGTATTGCGTCTGCTTGATGAGAGTGGAGTGGATGAGATCATTGCCGAGCCAGTTTCTGAGACAGGTTTGGGAGTGGCGATAATGGATAAACTCCGCCGTGCAAGCATTCGCTAAATTAACCGAGTTCAATTTCCAGACAAAGACCCGCGCAGCAGATCAGTCATGTTACGTTCCCTAATGCAAGTATCCGGTTTCACGGCCATTAGCCGTGTGCTTGGGTTTGTGCGGGACATTCTCATCGCCCGTTATTTAGGTTCGGGTTTGTTGGGGGATGCGTTTTTCTCGGCATTTCGTTTTCCGAATCTGTTTCGTCGGATCTTTGGTGAGGGTGCTTTTAATGCGGCATTCGTGCCGATGTTCGGTAGGCGACTAGAGAAAGAGGGTGAAGAGGATGCGATGAAGTTTGCCTCGAACGCTTTTTCAACCTTGCTGGTGGTTCTCATTGCTCTGACTTTGGTGGCTATTCCTTGCATGCATTGGATCATGGGGGCGGTGGTGCCTGGATTTAAGGCCAAGGTGGAGATGCCCTTGGGGGTTTCTGCTGACACTCCCGAACGTGAAAATTTCTCGATGGCAATCAGTGGCTCACGCGCCATTTGTCTAACCATAGATGGGGCGGGGGGCACGGCTCAGCAGCAGCTTGCCAAGCTGCGTCTGGTGAAGGAGCTTCCCAGGAAGTTTTCAAATATTATTGGAGACGGGCCAAGGGGTGACTCGGTGAGTCTGCAAGATTATCAATATGGGCTCATCAATGCTTCAGATGGAGATGTCCTTAAGAAGGTCAATCCCATGGAGGGAATTACGATGGGTAAGGGTGGCTACTCCCTCATCCAGGATGGCACCCGAGCCTGGATATACTTACCTAAGCGGCATGATTTCGGCTGGTTTGAAGGTGAGCTGATGAGGACTGCCAGCGTTGAGGGTGTTGGGGGTGACCATCAGTTTAAAATCTATCGTAATCACCCAGATACTTTTGATTTAACGGTAAGGCTTTCTCAAATCACATTTTGCTATCTGCTTTTCATGGCATTGGTAGCGCACCTGAGTGGGGTGCTCAATACCTTCAAGATCTTTGGGGTGCCAGCAGCAGCTCCCATTTTGCTGAACATTGTCTTTTTGGCAGGCCTCGGGATTTTTGTTGCCTGGCAGCACTCGGAGGTGCCCGCGCATGTTCTTGCCTGGTGTGTGGCCATTGCTGGAGTCTTGCAGTTCTCGATGCTTTACGGCACATGCTGGAAAAACGGCTATCATGTTAGGTTGCAGAAGCCTGTTTTTGATAGCTCGATCAAACGTCTTTTTCTGCTGATGGGGCCCGGTATTTTGGCTGCTGGTATTCAACAAATCAACCTGCTGGTAGGTGGTATTATTGCTTCATTCAAACAGGGTGCGATTTCATGGCTTTATTACTCGGACCGGGTGTATCAGCTGCCGCTGGGAATGATCGGCATCGCTCTTGGCGTAGTACTGTTACCGGGGGTCACCAGACTGGTCAGGCGTGATGATGCAAAAGGGGCATCGGATAGCATGGTGCGTGGCATGGAGTTGGGTTTGCTCATTACTCTGCCGGCGGCCGTGGCGATGATGGTCATTCCTGAGCCGATCATCACGGTGTTATTCCAGCGTGGTGAGTTTACCGCCGATGATGCCTATCAGACGGGTATGGCGCTGCGTGGTTTTGCCCTTGGGCTTCCCGGTTATGTGTTGATCAAGGTGCTGCAACCCGGTTTCTTTGCCCGTGAAAATACCCGTGCTCCAATGATAATGGCTGGTATTACCGTGCTGGTTAATATTGTGGTTAGTCTGTTGCTGTTTGCTCCTCTCGGGCATGTGGGGATCGCTATCGCCACGACTATTGCAGCATGGGTGAATGTGCTTTTGCTGGCGCGTGGATTGAAGGGCTTGGTGCACGTGGACAAGGCATTTTGGACTAAGTCACTACGTATTTGCATGGCGAGTGTAGCGATGGGCGCACTTGTATGGGGTGGCTATCAGCTGCTTGGCTCGTGGTTCGAAGGCGCATTTTGGAAACAATGCACAGCCTTGGCATTGCTCATTGGGCTCGGCATGTCGGTGTATGCCGTTTTGGTTCTGGCGCTTAGGGCAACCAGTATTGCCGAGCTAAAGGCTGGTTTCCGCAGAGGCTAAGAGAGGCTGCTTTGATGAAAAAACACTCTTGAGAATTCCGTAACAAACTTATGTCTAAGCTATCCCTATCCGCCATCTTCTTTAGTGTTGTTTCCCTTGGCCTTTTTGCGACTACCGCTGCCGGAGCAGAGCAAGCCAAAGCACAGCAAAAAAAATATAACACACCCAAGCAGCCGTGGAGTGATTACACAGTGCACCAGATGGACCGGCCGCACCCTGAGAAGGTTGTGAGTAAAGGGGCTGTATGCACGAAACCACCCACAGATGCACTTGTCTTGTTTGATGGTAAAAATGCAGATGCTTTTACAAAAGCATGGAAGGTAAAGGATGGCGTGATGATTGCTTCGCCCGGCTCTGCCAACAGTAAGCAGAGCTTTGGAAGTTGCACCTTGCATGTGGAGTGGAGGATTCCTGCGGGCCGTAAGGTCGATGGGCAGCAGGGTGGCAATAGTGGTATTTTCCTGATGGGTAGATATGAGATTCAGATTCAGGAGAGCTATAAGAATGTCACTTATGCAGACGGTCAGGCTGCCGCTATTTATGGGCAAAACCCACCGAGTGTGAATGCCTCTGTTCCCCAGGGTGAGTGGCAAAGTTACGATATTACTTTTGAAGCTCCGGTTTATGGTGACCGTGGAGTCGAAAAACCAGCCTACATCACCGTGGTTCATAACGGGGTAAAGGTGCACGATCGTCAGGAAATCTACGGCCCGACAACACACAAAAAGGTGGCTAAGTATCCTAAAGACCACCCTGAAAAAGCCCCTATTCGCATCCAGTGGCACGGTGACCCGATCGAGTTCCGCAACATCTGGGTGAAGGAAGACTAAGTGAGTTTTACCCAAGGCGACACGATTCAAGCACAGCGAGCGTTACAGATTAAAAATGATACGTAAACGGAGTCGTCAAAATATGGCACGGAGATCATTCCAATCTACTTGCCAAGGTGGTTTGTAATGGCTACGCAGAGAGCGCAATGAAAGTAATTATGATTTACGGCAGCGCCAATGATATGCCATTCATGGAGCCAGCCCGCGCTTATCTGAAGGAAAACGAAGTGAATTATGAAGAGTCCGTTCTCTCGGCTCACCGTAATTTGAGTGAATTAATCGAGTATTTGGCAAAGCTTGAGGAGTCAGGTGAAAAAGCAGTTATCCTCGCTATTGCCGGTCTTGCTGCAGCACTTCCTGGTGTAGTGGTAATGAAAACGTCTCTTCCCGTGATCGGAGTGCCCGTGCCGGGTGGACCGCTCAATGGAATTGATGCGCTACTCTCTATTAGCCAATTGCCTGGTGGGGTTCCTGCGACAACGGTGGGTCTACACAGCAAAGCTCCTATGAACGCGGCCATGGCCGCTCATCGTATTATCCAACTTGCCTCCTAGGCACATTACCAAGAAAGAAATGCTAAGCACTCTCACAGAGGCAGATATCTCAAACGGGGTAAAAGCTATTGCCGAACAAATTGGGC
>Ga0206128_1001395_pt1 | contig 24175 bp, 17 predicted proteins | sample Helgoland_Spring_7_FD_148601 | JGI IMG/M metagenome (GOLD analysis project Ga0206128, IMG submission 148601) | Pelagic subsurface seawater microbial communities from Kabeltonne, Helgoland, North Sea - Helgoland_Spring_Bloom_20160426_1 | ecosystem: Environmental > Aquatic > Marine > Epipelagic ... | reverse complement strand
AAAATCCACAAGTATGCCAAGTTCTTTTAGTTTTAATAAATCTTCGTCTATTGCTCCACAACGATCTAAAACGGTGTCGTAGTAGTTCCCTGGAACATACAAAAACTCAACGCCTCGAGCAGTCATTTCTTTAACGGTAGTTAAAATATCGTCTGTGGCTACTGCAATGTGCTGGCAACCAGCTCCTTTGTAAAAATCTAAGTATTCTTCAATTTGAGATTTTTTCACTCCTTCGGCAGGCTCGTTAATCGGAAATTTTACACGTCCGTTTCCGTTTGTCATTACCTTACTCATTAAAGCAGTGTATTGGGTAGAAATATCTTTATCGTCAAAAGTAATTAAGTTGGCAAAGCCCATAGTACTGTTGTAAAAATCTGCCCAAACATTCATTTCGTCCCAACCTACATTTGCCACCATATGGTCGATGTATTTTAATCCGAGTGGCGCAGGATTAAAGGTTGATTTTTGAGCTACATAGCCCGGTAAAAAAACACCTGTATAATTTTTACGCTCTACAAAAATATGAACGGTGTCTCCATAAGTATGAATTCCTGAACGAACAACCTCACCGTGCTGATCTTTCTCGGTAGTAGGTTCCATAAAAGGCTTTGCACCTCTTTTTGTGGTTTCTTCAAAGGATTTTGTGGCGTCGTCTACCCATAGCGCAATTACTTTAACCCCATCTCCATGAAGTTTAATGTGCTCAGAAATCGCACCATCAGGACCCATTGGAGTAGTCAAAACGATTCTAATTTTTCCTTGCTGTAACACATAAGAAGTACGGTCTTTTACGCCTGTTTCTAAACCAGCATACGCTACAGACTGAAAGCCCAAACAGTTCTTGTAATAAATAGCCGATTGTTTTGCATTTCCAACGTATAATTCTACATAATCAGTGCCTAATAGGGGTAAAAAATCTTCTGCTTCGGGAAATATTTTAGCAATTGAGCTATTTGTATCTGTTAAATTTGTTGCGTCTTTAGTCATTGTTTTTTTATTATTTAATTATTGTGGAAGCCAAGATTTAAAGTAACCTTCTTGCTCAATATTCACTGCTTCCTCTGTAAGTTGAAAGGGTTTAAAAGGGTCTATCATAACCGCTAATTCTTCTGTGGAGGTTTTTCCTATGCTTCTTTCCATTGCACCAGGGTGCGGGCCATGTGGCAAACCTCCTGGGTGTAAAGTTAACATTCCTTTTTCAATATGATTACGGCTCATAAAATCGCCATCTACATAATACAAAACCTCATCAGAATCTATATTGCTATGGTTGTATGGCGAGGGTATGGCTTTTGGGTGGTAATCGTACATTCGAGGAACAAATGAGCAAACAACAAAGTTATGCCCTTCAAAAGTTTGGTGCACTGGTGGTGGCAAATGCACACGGCCAGTCATCGGTTCAAAGTTGTGAATTGAAAATCCGTAAGGGAAGTGGTACCCGTCCCAACCAGCTACATCAAAAGGATGAGCAGCATAGGTATAGGGCGTTAATTGGTTGTGTTTTTTAATTACAATCTTGAAATCACCCAATTCAGTATGTGTTTCTAAGTTTTCTGGAAGTTTGTAGTCGCGCTCGCAAAATGGAGCATGTTCTAATAATTGACCAAACTTATTTCGGTAACTGCGAGGGGTTAAAATAGGACTAAAGCTCTCTACAATTAAAAGGCGATTGTCTTCTGTGTCAAATTCAAATTGATAAATGCAACCTCTAGGAATTACCAGATAGTCGCCGTATTCAAAACGTATGCTTCCAAAAGGGGTTTTTAATTTCCCGGTTCCTCTGTGAACAAAAATAAGCTCGTCTGCCTCTCCATGTTTGTAAAAATAATCCATAGATGATTTTGGAGCTGCCAAACTCACCTGTAAATCACTGTTAAATAAAATGGTTTTTCTACTCTTCAAATAATCGGCTTCAGGCTTAATAGCAAAACCCTTGTAACTTCTGGGTAGTTTGTTTTTAGCAATAGCAACCTTAGGGCTTACGTCTATTGATTCGCCAACAGCTTTAAGCATTGTTGGAGCATGGCAATGGTACAATAAAGAAGACATGCTCGAGAAGCCTTCGGTTCCAAACAGTTCTTCTTGGTAAAGTTCTCCGTTGTCTTGTCTAGACACGGTGTGTCTTTTAGAAGGAAAAACGCCTAGTTTGTGGTAAATTGGCATATTGTATTATTTTAAGATGATCAAAGATAAGTGATTTAGGTAAAACTAAAATCAACTTGATCTTCTCTCAGTAAATCTTCATTTCTAAAACGCAAAAATAGTTGCGCTGTAGCCAGTACATCTTTTTCACAATAGTTGGCAATGCGCTTTAAATCGTTTTCTTTCCAATAAACAGCGCTTACCATACTCCCATCTATATCGTCTTTAGGAGTTGGAATGTTAAATATTTCGCACAATAGTTTTATGGAAGTATAATGTTTATAATCGCCAAACTTCCAAAGTTCCATGGTGTCTAAATGTTGTATTTCCCATGGTTTTTTTCCTGCAATTTGAAGTATGGGAGGCAAGGTAATGCCATTAATGAGCATACGACGACAGAGGTAAGGAATGTCGAATTCTTTTGAGTTGTGTCCGCATAACAATTGGTTTGTGCTCGAAAAGTAATTTCCTTGAAGAAGTGTTGCAAATTCTCGCAACAAAACCGCTTCGTCGTGCTGGTAAAAAGAACGCAAACGAAAGTTTTTAGTGCCGTCTTGGTAGTGAATAAATCCTACTGAAATACATACTATTTTACCAAATTCGGCGAGTATTCCGGCTCTATCCGCATAATAATCAGATGGAGAAACCTCTTCTTTTCTTTGCCATTTTGTTTTATCTGCCCATAAATATTGCATTTGCTCGCTTAATTCTTCAAAATGAGAAACCCCACTAACGGTTTCGATGTCTAAAAATAAAATATGTTGAAGATCTATGCTATTCATAATCGATGCGGTTTGAGGTTTCAAATGTATAGCTATAATTTAGAACAAGCAATAGGTAATAGCACTCAAATTTATAGAAAACAGGGGTTTAGCTAGTCAATCGTATTGTAAAATGAGTTTGTTTTTTATATGATACTCAATAGCGTATTTGTGCTGTAATTAGATTTACTCCTTTGTAAATTGTACGCTATTTATCTTTTCACTCAATATAGAGGGGTGCGATAAGTAAACAGTCAAAAAATTAAAGCTGTTTTTCAATACATCTGTAACTCTTGCCCAAGAAGATTGTTGATGAAATCGGGAAGTTTTGGAATATTATGTGACTCTAGGTTCATCCAAAAATTAGTAGAAAAAGCTGTTTTCTTACTTCCAAAATAAGAGCCTGCCTTCTTAGCTTTAAATTCTGATGTAGAACTATAGCTTGCTTCTGTGACATAAAACTCATGATAACTTTCTACTTTAATAGGGGCTTTTAGGGCTTTTTTGTGGCTAACAAATTGTTTTCTGTACTCGGTTCGGGTGACTAAATTTGACTTTTTATTCCACTCTGAAGTTATTGATGCATATCGTTCTGAAATGGAAAAAACATCAAACTTTGTCGTATAATTTAACAATGAGCGAGAATAGGCTCTATCAGGTGAGGTAATATCTATATTAATTATAAACGTGTTAAGTAGCGAATCGTGTTGTAAGACACCTAGGGTATCTTTGCCTACCAATATTTTGCAAGTAAACTTTGTAGAATCAATAAAACTGTAGTTTTTTAATTCGTTTAAGGCTGTTTTTTTTTCTATATATGGAGGTCCTGTTCTGTCTCCAGTTGTAGCAGTATAGACTCCTTTTGACTTTATTTTTGTTTCAAAAAGTTCAGGATTTCTAAAAGTTCTATTCTCTAACACTTTTACCTTTAAACTCTTACTTTTATGTAACGGAATAAAATAAGCTACTATACCATCCATATAGGCTTTAGGTGTATTATTATCTAATTGATAACTTCTGAAATAACCTTTTAAAACTAAATAATTAGTTTTCGATTTTTTTGCGCTTACCGTAACGGTATTTAAGGTTAGTGAATTTAAATTGAGCTCTAAATATTTGTTTTTGACAAGTTCTCGCCAATAGATTTTCTTCTTACGATATGAGATGTGAGAAATTTCAATTAAATGATCTTCATGTATGCTAAATTCATCCCTAATTTTATCAATATTTAAAACTCCATTAATAGTACTTATACCTAATAGAACTCCATTTTCAGAAACAATATGTACCTGTGGTATTGGGGTTTTTGTTTTGGAGTCAACAATCTTTATCTGACAGAATAATTGTCCGTAGATGAGTAAAAAAAATAGGCAACTTATTATTATTTTCATGTTCTGTAAAAGCCACCTGCTTAAAGCAGATGGCTAATTAATAATTAAGGTTAAAAAGACCAATGACCTCTTGTATTTCCTTTTATTCCGTCTAAAACCCCTTCAACATAGTAGATACCAAATAGGTTTTATTTATAACAATATTCAAGTATCAATTCCTCTACTTTGTCAAGCGCTACTATTTGATTTAAGTCCAAGCAAGCTTTTTCGTATTCCCCGAGCTTTATAAACGATAGTGCTCGATTGTAATAAGAATCGTTCTTGTATTCTGATTGGAATTTTAATGAATAAGTAAGGTATAAAATTGCCATTTCATAATTCTCCATAAGTAAATAAGCAGTCCCAATATTGTAATAATTTATATTTTTGCTCAACGTTTTATTGGAATATGGCTGCGAATTTGACCCAAAAGGATAAACAATCACATCTTTTAAATTGTCCGCTCCCACCGCCTCTTTTAAGACCTCATTCCACTTCACTAATTCTTGTGTGTTTAAACCATGTTCGGTTTGTCTTATTATTAAATTCATACGTTTGTCTGCTTCGCCTTGTGTTTTAAGCGTTAGCTCTTTTGCAAGCTCAAAATCATTCACTTCTAAAAGAGCTCTTTTCAATTGAAGTAGTCCAGATTGATAGGATGAAAAAATAATATTGATCAGCAACTCTGTATTGAAATTCGTTTCTAAAAAATAGTACGATTTACTTGAGTTAAAGAGTGTTTTAGTTAAAAATATTGTGGAATCTTTTTTTTGGTAAGCATCTAAATAATAGGTGAAAGACAAATTATACATATCAGATCTTAGGTTTTTATTGTTAAGGTGTTTAAGATCTTGATTGGTTATACTAAAATCATAATATTGAAAATTCAAATCGGTTAGTTTTATTTTTTCTTCTTTAGACCAAGAAATATAGGGGAAATCAAACGACTCAAGTCTGTCTAATATACTCGAGGTAGAATTGTCTACTACAATTCTATTTTCATGTTCAAATTCCACATAGGGAAGTTTATAATGGGTTAGCCAAAAATCTTTAGTGGATTCGTGCGTATAAATTCGCTCGTAATCATTTTTAAAGTCAATTGCATTTGAGAAATAGGCTTCGCTAAAAGGGGCGTTGGTATCGTAAAAGAAAAAGGTACTGTTGGTATTAATATGCATCCAATCAGACATTTTATATTCTATTGAATAATCAAATTCGATGGTTTTAACTAGCCCATTAAATTGATCATAGTTTACACCTATTTGTATATGTTCATTCCCAAGCTCATGGTTGGCGTCTATTGATTGGAAGAAACTGTTTCTGCTGTTTGAACTCAAGTCGAATGCTAAAATAGCATCCGTTTGATAATCGTATACAATTGATCCTGAAAAATTGTCTGAATTTAGCTCTACTGGACTAAAGCTAATCTTTCGAAATTCAATGGCGCAGTTTACACAAGATTCTATATTTAAATTGTAGTCCTTTTTTAGCTTTGTTATGGTTAAATTACCAGGCCAAATGGGTAAGCGACGCTTTTTTCTTTTGCTAAAAAAATCAAACTTACTAATGATATCTGTAGAGTTTAAACTGAAAAATTTAATTTGCTCGTTTTGTGAAAATCTACCCGTTTTAAATCGCATATCTTCTACCACTGAAGATGCTGATATACTTGCGTTGTAAAGACCTTCTACAGATTCTATATTTACCGTATCGTTCTGTAAGGTTGTTAGCGTAAAAAAGGCCTTAGATTCATACGATGTGTTTTCTTTTCTCTTTTTTTGAATAAGGGAAAATAATTTTTTATAAATATCAAAATCTGATTCTAATGAAACTTCCATTATTTGATAAGAGATTTTTTCTAAAAAGATTCTTTTAGAACTGCTAATAAAGTTACGAATCGCTAGTGTTTTAGTCTCAAAACCTATATGGGAAACTGTTAAAGAATCCTGTAGAGCACAGCTTAAGCAGTTTAGGGAAAATGCGCCAGATGTGTTGGTAATTACACCTTCTTTGGATGAACTCACAACAACAGTAGCCGATGCTAAACCATCATTCGTATGCATATCTAAAACACGACCTTGAAGAATAATTTGCGAAAATAAAGGCGGGGTGGAAAAGGATAAGAATAGTAAAATTATATAGGAATTTAAACTACGCATCCCAAAATGTTTTGTAGGGATTATACGTGCAATCACTTGAATATTCCCACTCTTCCTCTCTATTTAGTCTAGGAAGACGATTGTCTAGACACATATATCTATATTCACAGTCACTACAAATTTTAATAGAATTCTTAGATGTTTTCCAGTACTCTTGAAACTTTGAAGTATTAACTATATCTATAAGATCAGTGGCGCTTAAATCATCAATTTTACCAAATATTTCTTGAGTCTCTGGTGCGTTTTTAACATCTCCTTTTGAATTTATATACATCTTTCTATTAAAGTATGGATTAAATGCTATTGCTTCAGTAAACATTTCTACATTAATGGAGAAGTAATTATATAAGGGAAGTTTTGAATTCTCATCTATGAACAATTTAATCCGATCATTTGAGTTGTCCAGTTTTTCACTTTCCCGAACCTTTAGGAAGATGACATCAAGACGTTTATACTTTTTAAGTAAAGCCTCGTAACCGACAATTGGGGTGTCTTTTCTTCTAATCAATCTTAGTCTAATTGAATTTACTCTAGAAAGGGAGAAGCTCCTTAAAATAACTTCAATTTCTATTAATGAAAGATCTTCTTCGATAATATACAAGTGTTCACAACCTAATATATTTAATTTATTTGGAATTGAACAATACCTTTCAACTCCAATCTTATCGAGTATAGCATTTGATATTACGGATGGTGTTTCCCAGTCCAATTCTAATGGAATGAAACAATCTTTTTTTTCTTTTTTTTCAATAAACCCAAACTCATTTTGAATAATAAAATCTACATATTCAAAAATATGATTCTTATTTTTGGTTCCGTATGATTGAATGATTAAGTTTAAAGGTAATGATTTTGTCTTTTCTATAAAGTTAAATAAATCATTTGGGATGTATTCAAAGTTGTTTCTTTGTAAATCGTATAATATTGATCTTTTCACTCCTTTTACAGGAATGCAAGAAGCAAACAACATTAAATAATCGTCTCTTTGGTAATTAGTCATTTGGATACAAAATTGTTATTTCTTTATAAAAGCTTTTTCTTATTGTCTTATTAACTTGTAGACTAGAAATGGTAATACGATCTTTAACTAACCTTAAGGTTTTATCTTTGATGTCTGTGACTCTAGAAAATTTAAATGATAATGGGAAATTCAATTCAAACTCTTTCTTGAGTTTTAAGAGTTGAACTTCATCAGATTTTTTGTCAAACATTATTTCTAATAATTTTTTTTGCTATTTTTTTTTCCAAATTATAATTACATGGGAATGAAGTCATTCCGAATTGTCCTATTGGATTAACTTCAAGAAATATATATTCGTCTAAACAATTAACAAGAATATCAATTGAGCCGAAATTCAATTCCAATTCATTCATTAATTGCGTAATTTTTAGCTCTAGGACTATAGGCAACTTATAAGGCACATTACGATTTGGGCTTTCATGATTGTAGCGTCTAAAGTCTACTTCAGTTTGATTATCAAGCTGAGAAAAAATTGCCATAGAGAAAAAGTCCCCCTCTAGGTATACAACTCTTAATTCGTACTTTTTTTCAATTAGCTCTTGGAATAAACTAACACCAAACTTATTAGGGACTTCACGAAGCATTTCATCTGTAATCTCTTCGGTATAAGTTGGAATCCAATACGTATCTGCGTAATACTCAAGAGGGTTTTCTAATGGTTTAGTAATTACTCTTTTATCAGTCATAAAGTTAATTAGTGCTTTTTTTGAATTAATTATTCTTGATTCAGGAATTTTTAATCCGATAGAACTAGCTAGATTTAAAACCTCTATTTTATTTACTTTTGAAAGATTATAATTGCTTAAATTATTTTTTGATTTTAAAAAATCATGCAATGCATATTTAAAAGCTCTCTCTTCATACTCAAGAAATTTAAAGGACTCATCAACTAGTGCCGTTGGGTTTAATTGTTTTTCTTGGTGATTACTCCTCCAATTACCCCTGCGATACCAAACTGATTTTAAACTGTTTAAGTCTAAAGTAAACTGATCTACTTCTATGGTAATTTTGTTTTTGGGAAAACCCCAGTTTACATTCTTAACAATAGAAGATTCACTAAGTCTAATGAATTTTGAATCTAAGAAAAACAACCATTTGCATACATCTGTGGTGCTGTCATCTTGGTCAATAGAAATAATAAGTGATGCCATATTTGAATGAAAAAGGAGGAGAGTAAATCTCCTCCGAATTTAATTAATCTCTAGAACAATCTAAGCCGCTATTAAAGCCATCAATATAAGTTCCCACTTCAAAGGACTGATGTCCCCCCTTAAACCAGGTCTTTAATTCTAATTTCCGTCTTGATCCCCCTAGAGATCTGCCGCCTCTAATATTATCTTTATCAACATTTTTAATCTTGAACTTAGATAAACTCTCAATTTCTTTAATTTTCATAATACTAATTTTTAATAATTTGTCTACTCTATAAAGGATTTTCGACTTACTCCTAAATATAATGGCCATTATACCTTAGAAGCAATAATAGAGCATCGTACTGACATATTTTGTCACGCCCTAAATTTATACCGCCTCTAATTTTTGTCTGCTCAAAATCATCTAGTTTAAATTCTTGAAATTTCATTAATAATCGACCTTTATACTCATACAAATAACTTTCCCTAGCATAGTTGTAATAAACTGGAGCTCCTAATTCCTGAAGCTCCTTAATTATTTGGTACACCTGACGCACAGAAAGATTCAATTTAGTGGCCAATTTAGTGGGAGTTCCAGTAGAACCCTTACTTATTAAAGAATCTAACCGAAGGAGTCTATCTATCCTGTTTAATAACATTATTTGTTTTAATTATTTTATTAATTACCCTTACATAAAGGGCTTTTTTGTTTGAATGCTGCAACGTTAATTGGATTTCAATTTTTTTTGGTAAATGTTGCACATCCTCCAGCGTTTAGGCATTTATCAACCAAGGTATGCCAAGTTGTGCTGTCGCTACTGTTTTCCTCCCACGATTCGTTGTCATATTTGCAGGAAATGACAACCTGGTAATCCAACATCATTTTATTGTTAGCCTCTCGAATAGAAGAAAGGGAGTCGGCGCTAGTAATACGGTGTTTTTCTTGCTCAGTAATTTGAGGCTTAAGCGTAACTGTTTTTTGAGTAGTACTTGGTTCGCAAGAAAAGAGAACCCAACAGGATAGGATTCCAACAAATACAGAATTTATTTTCATAATTCATCTTATTTAAATTATAGCATAAATCAAATATATAGCTATAATTTAGAACAAGCAATAGGTAATAGTACTCAAGTTTATAGAAAACAGGGTTTTAGCTAGTCAATCGTATCGTATTGTAAAATAAGTTGTTCGAGGTAAAAATCTAAATCTGTAACACTGTTGTTTACATACTTTTCTCTTTTATGACCCAATCGAACGGCCACTAAATCGAGTGCAGGAATAACCATTACATATTGTCCGTTAACGCCCCTCATGGCATACACCGGATATTTGTGTTGGGTTTCGTACAACCACCAAGAGTAGCCGTAATTAGCAGACAGATCTGGATGTAAAGAGGCGGCAACATAAGAGGAGTCAATCAATTGTTGTCCGTTCCAGTTTCCTTGGTCAAGGTAAAGTTGACCAAAACGGGCAAAATCCAAGGCGTTGGAGTTTAAACAACAGTAGGCTTTTTCTACGCCACCTTTCTTGTCTAAAGACCATTCTGCTGCATGGCTTGCCTGCATGGGTTGCCAAAGTTTTAAAGAGAGGTATTCGCTCAATTTTTTACCCGTTGCACGTTCAATAATAAGGCCCATTAATTGGGTGCTTCCACTTTGGTAATGAAATTTTTCGCCGGGTTTGTCTGTAAAGTTTAAACGCAGCATGAGCGCGTTTAAATGTTCAGAAAAATAGGCTTCTGCCGTAACACCAAAGGGATTGTAGTAATCTTCGTCCCAATCCAATCCGGAGCTCATGGTTAGCAGATGTTTTACGGTTACTTCGGAGTTAAAATGCGTTCCGGGTCTTGTGTATTCTGGAATAAAATCGGTAATCTTTTGATCGACACTCTCAATATATCCTTCTTGAATTGCAACGCCAATAAGCATACTAACAACAGATTTGGCCATAGAAAAAGAGTTGGTTTTTGAGCTTCTAGAGCCTATTCCCCAATACGTTTCGTAACGAAGACTGTCGTTTTGAATTACCGCAAAAGCAATAGATTTGTTTTTTTCTAAACGAGCTCGTAGGTCTTTGCTAATTTCATTCTGATTGTAATCGGAAGCTTCTGGCCAAGGTGCCGCAATTCCATTTTGTACTACGCTATTTTCAAAAAACGAAAAATCTTCAATGGTCGCGGTATTGTGTCCTTTTAAATAGCCCACTTTTATGGCTTTGTAAACATAGGTTTTACCGCTTATTAAAATATAGGCGTTTGCAATAATGAATAAAAATAGTAGTAGCTGGAGGGTAAATTTTAAAACTCGGATCATAAATTGAATTTATTTAAATATACTATAATTATACAGATGAATTAAAAAGAGGCTTTCAAAAATAAAGGGACTAGTGTATAAACCCTTTTTGCAAAAGACATTCTGCTATTTGTACGGTATTGGTGGCGGCACCTTTGCGAAGGTTGTCAGATACAATCCACATATTTAACGTATTTTTAAAAGAGGCATCTCTTCGCAATCGACCAACAAAAACAGCGTCTTTACCCGCTGCATATTTAGGCATTGGGTAGGTATTCATTTCAGTATTGTCTTGCAAAACCAATCCGTCTGCTTCATGAAGAGTCGTTCGAACAGTACGCATGTCAAAATCATTTTTAAAGGTAACATTAATACTTTCAGAATGCCCACCCATTACTGGTACTCTAACGGCAGTTGCTGTAATACCTATGTTTTTATCCCCAATTATTTTACGTGTTTCGTGTACCAACTTCATCTCTTCTTTGGTGTAGCCTGTAGAAGTAAAGTCGTCGCAATGCGGCAAGCAATTTCTGTAAATTGGGTAAGGATAAGCCATCGCACCTTGTAAACCTTGCTCCTCATTTTGCAATTGCTGCATTGCTTTTACACCTGTTCCAGTAATAGATTGGTAGGTAGACACAATAATCCGCTCCAAACCGTATCGTTTGTGTAAGGGATTTAAAGCCAAAACCATTTGAATGGTTGAACAGTTTGGATTTGCAATAATCTTATCCGCAGCCGTTAATTCGTTTGCATTAATCTCGGGTACAATTAACTTATGCCCCACCTTCATTCGCCAAGCAGATGAATTATCGACCACACTTGTGCCAACAGCGGCAAATTTTGGAGCCCATGCTAACGAACACGCCGATCCAGCTGAAAAAAGAGCCAAATCTGGTTTTTTTAAAAGTGCCTCTTCTAACGAGTGAACCCTGTAGTCTTTGTCTTGCCAAGAAATTGTTTTTCCTACAGACGTTTTAGAGGCTACGGGAATCAGTTCTGTTACCGGAAATTTACGTTCGGCCAACACTTTTAACATAACAGTACCCACCATTCCTGTGGCACCTACAACCGCTACTTTCATAATTTTAAATTAAGCTACAAATATAACACATATCTGTAGCTTATAATTTTGTATCTTTTTAATTCTAATAAAATAATAAATTGATGAAATATATACTACTTATACTGCTGAGTAATACCTTTGCTATGGCTCAAATTTCAGACGATTTCTCGGATGGAAACTTTAACCAAAATCCAACTTGGTATGGAACAATTTCTCATTTTGAAATAGACTCTTTTGGGTGGCTCCATTTAAACGCTCCAGCACAACCTAATCGTTCTTACCTGTGTTTAGAAAGTAATTTACTAGAAAATACGCTTTGGGAAATGTCTGTTAAGATGGACTTTAATCCTTCTTCGTCTAACTATTTAGATTGGTATTTGCTAGCCAATGATACATTGCTTGAAGCATCACATATTGCTTATTTTATAAGGGTAGGCGGCACGAATGATGAAATTGCCTTATACAAGCGTGAAGCAGGAATAAAAACTAAAATTATAGAAAGTAACCAAGACATTGTAAATAACAGTCCTGTAGAAATACACTTAAAAGCAGAGCGAAAAATAGGTGGAAAATTCTCTATTTGGGTTGATTTACTTGATGGAGGTGATGCTATATTACTAGGCTCTTTTATTGACACTACAGAAATAAACACGCGCTATTCTGGCGTAAATTGCACCTACACGTCAACTAGAAGTTCCTTGTTTTACTTTGATGATTTTAAGATCAACGGAAGTGCTTTTATTGACAGCATCGCACCAAAACTAATTCATTCAGAAGTAACAAGCCCCAAAGGCATAAAATTAACCTATAAGAGTGCTGAACTTCTACACCTTTCCAATGAGCAGTTTAATATTATGCCTTCAGAAACGTCTCCTGTAAGTACAAATCAAATCGAAAATAGCTTGTATTTATACTTTCAAGACAGCCTTCCGGTGAATACCAAATTTTCTTTAGAAATTAAAGGACTTTGTGACACGGCAAACAATTGCATGAGCGACACTCTTTTGGATTTGTACATACAAAACCATCGCCCATTTGATATTGTTATTAACGAAATTATGATCGACCCTGCACCTCAAGTCCAATTAGAAAATGTAGAGTATATAGAGCTTTTCAATAGAGCAGACTATTCGATACATTTAAAAAACTGGTTGCTGATTATTGACAAAAAAGAATATTACATAGACTCTGTAATACTAAAAAGCAAGGACTACTTGGTGCTTTTCAATTCGAATGATACTGCCTTATTTGACTCCTTACCTAACTTTTACCTTCCCTTTACGAACCTAAATAACACGGAGGGATACATTGGCTTGTTCGATGCAAATACTAAAATAATTCACGAAGTTCTGTACCAAAAAGACTGGTACAAAAACAATAATAAAGAAAATGGAGGATGGTCTTTAGAGATGATAGACAATGATACGTATTGCTTAGGTGAACTAAATTGGAGTGCTTGTATAAATAATAAGGGAGGAAGTCCGGGTGCAGAAAACAGTGTTTTTAATAGGAGTATGGATACCAGTGCTCCATACCTTGTAGATTTGTTGATTACAGAAGAAGACGAAATTCAACTTTTATGGTCTGAAAACCTTTACGATTCTATGCTGTATGAAATAGAATCGTATGGGCTAACAGATGAAATTAGTCCGAATACTATTGAACATTTTATGAACCAAACTACCCTTAGATTTGCTGATGACATCGTCAAAAATAAAATTTATACCCTACAAATAAATCAAGTTAAAGATTGCAGCAACAATTCGAGTTTCATAACGCATGATTTTGTGTTAGGTATTTGGCCAGAAACAGGTCAAATTATAATTAATGAAATCCTCTTTAACCCAAAAACAAATGGCTTCGACTATGTAGAGTTGTACAATAAGTCAGATGATCATATAGATGCTTCAAAATTATTACTTGGAAATTACGATACTTTGCAAGCGTCTATTATACAAACAGAAATAATAAGCGACCAAAGACTAAGCATTCCCCCAAAAAGTTATTTCGTTATTTGCGAGGATACCACATGGCTTAAAAGTAATTACCTAAGAGCTGCAAGTTCCATTTATATTCAACCTTCGCACGTTCCTAGTTTACCAAACACCAATGGACATCTTGCGGTGAGTGACATCGCTTTTAATTTACTCGATGAAGTTGCGTATTCTGAACAACAACATTTTGCCCTGTTGGATGAGGTTGATGGGGTGGCGTTAGAGCGACTAAACCCGAATAGTTCAGCATGGTTTTCTGCCGCCTCTAAAGACAATTATGGAACTCCAGGAAGGATTAATTCACATTTTACTTACCCCACCTCGAGTGGTTCTTTAACTGTAACTCCAGAAGTATTTAGTCCTGACAATGATGGTTACAATGATTTAACAACTGTTAAGTTGAAACTAAAAAGTCCGGCTAAAACAAGTGTTATCATTTACGATAGAAAAGGGTACCAGGTAAAAAAACTGAGTACTAACGAACTGGTAAATAAAGAGGCAACTTGGGTATGGGACGGCTTGAATAGTACTGAACAAAGATTGCCTATAGGGATCTATATTTTGGTGTGCGAAACGCGCGACGAACAAGGAACAGTTAAGCTGTTAAAGAAACCAATTGTCATAGCTTCGTATTAAAGAAAAAAAAGGGCAAGCTACTTAAATCACAGTGCTCAACCCTCTACCCTTGCTGCGTTCCCGCCCTGGGGGAATTCGAGGGGAGCGACTTGTCTAAGACTTGCCCCGCGCAAAGATACAATTCTTTGTTTTTATGACTGCCTAAAACCCATAAATTTTACAGGTAATTTGGGGTAAAAAAAAACCCCCGAAAAAGCGGGGGATTTTAATTTTAAATTTAGAGTAATTAAAATTTTGCCAAGCTGTTGCGAATACTTACAGCCTTGTCAATTAGGTCTCGAACAGCATCCATAGCAACACGTTCTTGTACCATCGTATCTCTGTGTCTAATGGTTACACAATTGTCGTTTACCGTTTCATTATCTATTGTAATACAGAAAGGAGTACCGTTAGCATCTTGCCTGCGGTAACGACGGCCAATTGAATCTTTTTCTTCGATAACGCAATTAAACTCAAGTTTTAATACATCGTATAATTTGCGAGCTAATTCTGGTAGACCCTCTTTTTTAGTTAGGGGAAGAATTGCCGCTTTAACTGGGGCTAAAACCGGCGGTAAAGCCAACACAATTCTCGTATCATTCTCACCCACTTTTTCTTCGCGGTAGGCATTACACATGGTCAATAAAAACATGCGGTCTACGCCAATGGAAGTTTCCACAACATAGGGCGTATAGCTCTCGTTGATTTCTGGATCAAAATACTGCACTTTTCTACCAGAAAACTCCTGATGTGCTTTTAAATCAAAATCGGTTCTAGAGTGTATGCCCTCTACTTCTTTAAAGCCAAAAGGAAATTGATATTCTATATCTGAGGCGGCATTAGCGTAATGTGCTAACTTTTCATGATCGTGAAAACGGTATTTCTTAGTATCAACTCCTAAAGACAAATGCCATTTATGACGTGTTTCTTTCCAGTGCTCATACCATTTCATTTCTTCTCCTGGACGAACAAAAAACTGCATTTCCATTTGTTCAAATTCTCTCATCCTAAAGATAAATTGTCTTGCAACAATTTCATTTCGAAATGCTTTTCCAATTTGAGCAATACCAAACGGTATTTTCATTCGGGCGGTTTTCTGGACATTTAAAAAATTAACGAAAATACCTTGGGCAGTCTCGGGTCTTAACCACAAATCGCTTGATCCTTCAGTTGTAGCACCCATTTTTGTCCCAAACATCAAATTAAACTGACGAACATCCGTCCAATTAGCGGTTCCAGAAACCGGACATTTGATTTCTAATTCTTCAATTAAGAGCTTAACATCTGCTAAATCTTCTTTCGCTAAACTGCCGTTTAAGCGTTTAGATATAACCGCCATCTTTTCTTTATACCCTATAACTCGTGGGTTGGTTTCTAAAAATTGCGCCTCATCAAAATCATCCCCAAAACGTTTGACCGCTTTTTTTACTTCTTTCGCAATTTTACCTTCAATCTTGGCAATAAAATCTTCTACCAATACGTCGGCACGGTAGCGTTTTTTAGAATCTTTATTGTCTATTAACGGATCGCTAAACGCATCTACATGGCCCGAGGCTTTCCAAATAGTAGGATGCATGAATATTGCAGAATCGATTCCTACAATATTTTCGTTCATCTTTACCATAGAAGCCCACCAATAATCCTTGATGTTTTTCTTCAATTCTGAACCATTTGAACCGTAATCGTAAACAGCTGCTAGTCCATCGTAAAGTTCACTCGATTGAAATACATATCCGTACTCTTTTGAGTGCGCTATAACTTTCTTAAAAATATCGTCTTGATTTGCCATAGCTGCAAAAATACTAAATTGATTTTGTAAACACTAAACAGATTGTTCTAATAAATAACCGATAAAAATAAAGAGGAATTCGGGTGTGTAAATTTTAAAGGCTTAATAAGAGCTTATTGTAGCAAAACTAAACTTCGATTTAATATATTTGAAGCTATGATTTCAATAAAAAACACACTCATTTCCGAAGACCTATTAGAAAAAGAATTTGTTTGCGACCTGAGCGCCTGTAAAGGGGCTTGCTGTGTTGAAGGCGACGGTGGTGCACCTTTAGACGAAAATGAACTCAACATTCTCGAAGATATCTATGAGGATGTTAAACCTTTTATGAATTCCAATGGCATCCAAGGAGTAGAAGAGCAAGGTAAATGGATTGTTGGCGAAGATGGAGGAAAAGAAACGCCCATACTAAATGGTAAAGAATGTGTGTACGTTTTTTTTGATGAAAACAAGTACGCAAAGTGTGCCATTGAGGCTGCTTATCGTGCAGGGAAAATAGACTACAAAAAGCCCATTTCTTGCGAATTATACCCTGTAAGAATACAATCGTACCCAGAATTTGAAGCCGTAAACTACCACAAATGGCACATTTGCAAACCAGCTTGCGAATGCGGAGCAAAGTTAAAAGTACCCGTTTACAAGTTTTTGCGCGAGCCGCTCATAAAAAAGTTTGGAGAAGATTGGTACAAAGGACTTGAATATGCTGCATCAAAGCATAATTCGTAATTTTAGTACACCTATATTTTGATTCATAAGATGCTGTTTTTTGCTGGAAATAAAAAATTAATTTACAGGTAATTTACAAGAAAAATTAGCGGCTCAAAAATTTGTTTTTAACACTTTATTATATTCTGTAACTCTTTGTAAATAGGGTGTTTGAGTAGGATGTTAACCATTTGTTGAAAACTTCAATTATCTAATTTCAAACTGCGCTTGTTTACCACTTATTTAATCGAAATATTTGTAATTCAGAATTGTTAAACCCAAGATGTTTTCTTTCAAAATTGAAGCCCCTAGTTTTAAGAGAATTTCTAAAGAAAAGTAAATTTTATGTCAGCCATTGAACCCATTTTACAAGAAAATAAAGACCGTTTTGTTCTTTTCCCTATCCAACACGATGATATTTGGAAATTCTACAAACAGGAAGAAGCGAGTATATGGACGGCAGAAGAAATTGACTTAAGTCAAGACATAATCGATTGGGAAACTAAACTGACGGATAATGAAAGACACTTTATAAAGCATGTGTTGGCTTTCTTTGCAGCTTCTGACGGTATTGTAAATGAAAATTTAGCAGAGAACTTTCTTTCAGAAGTTCAATATACGGAGGCTAAATTTTTCTATGGGTTCCAAATTATGATGGAAAACATTCATTCAGAGACCTATTCTTTACTGATAGACACTTACATTAAAGACAAAGACGAGGCAGATAAACTTTTTCATGCCATAGATCATTTTGATGCGATAAAGAAAAAAGCAGACTGGGCAATTAAATGGATAGAATCTCCAAATTTTGCAGAACGATTGATCGCTTTTGCAGCTGTGGAGGGTATTTTCTTTTCGGGCTCATTCTGTTCCATTTTCTGGATGAAAAAAAGAGGTTTATTACCTGGGCTTACGTTCTCGAATGAGTTAATTTCTAGAGATGAAGGTCTACATTGTGATTTTGCTTGTATGCTTCACAACGATCATATTGTAAACAAAGTGCCAAAAGAAAGAATCACCCAAATTATTACAGAAGCCTTAGATATAGAAAGAGAGTTTATTATTGAGGCCTTACCCGTTCGTTTAATTGGAATGAATTCTGAATTGATGACGCAGTACTTGGAGTTTGTAACAGACCGATTGTTGCAAGAACTTCACTGCGATAAAATTTACAACGTAGAAAATCCATTCGACTTTATGGACATGATTTCTCTTCAAGGGAAAACAAATTTCTTCGAAAAACGAGTTTCGGAATACCAAAAAGCAGGAGTCTTAGGAGATGAGAAAGATGCAGGGTTTACTTTTGATGCTGACTTTTAATCCCCAAAAAAACTAGAATATGTTTGTACTAAAAAGAGATGGCCGCAAAGAGGCTGTAAAATTTGATAAAATTACGGCTCGAATTCAAAAACTGTGTTACGGCTTAGATGCATTGGTAGACCCGACTGCTGTTGCAATGAAAGTAATTGAAGGAATCTATGAAGGGGTAACTACATTTGAACTAGACAATCTTGCTGCAGAAGTAGCAGCGTCTCTTACAGTAAAACATCCAGATTACGCTCAACTTGCAGCACGTATTGCGGTATCTAACCTTCATAAAAAAACTAAAAAGTCCTTCTCAGACACGATGAGTGACTTGTATAAATATACCAATCCGGTTACAAATCAAAAAGCCCCGATGTTGGCTGATGATGTGTATCAAATAATTCAAGACAATAAAGAAGTACTAGATTCTACCATCATATACGACAGAGATTTTAGCTACGATTACTTTGGATTTAAAACACTAGAACGCTCCTATCTTCTTCGTACAGACGGGCAGATCGCAGAGCGTCCTCAGCACATGTTAATGCGTGTATCTATAGGTATTCACAAAGACGACATTCCAGCGGCCATAGAGACCTACGAGATGATGTCTAAGAAGTACTTTACCCACGCAACTCCTACCTTATTTAATGCGGGTACACCAAAGCCGCAAATGTCTTCTTGTTTCTTACTTACCATGAAAGACGACAGTATCGACGGAATTTACGATACACTAAAACAGTGTTCTAAAATTTCGCAATCTGCAGGAGGTATAGGGTTAAGCATACATAACGTAAGAGCTAAAGGATCGTACATTCGCGGAACAAATGGTACTTCAAATGGAATTGTGCCAATGCTTCGTGTATTTAACGACACAGCACGTTATGTAGATCAAGGTGGTGGAAAACGTAAAGGTTCTTTCGCTATTTACTTAGAACCATGGCATGCTGATGTCTTTGATTTTTTAGACTTAAGAAAAAACCACGGGAAAGAAGAAATGCGTGCGCGTGATCTATTCTATGCGATGTGGACTCCAGATTTATTTATGGAAAGAGTAGAAGCGAATGGCGAATGGACGCTTATGTGTCCAAATGAATGCCCAGGCTTAGCAGATGTTTACGGTGCTAAGTTTAAAACGCTCTACGAAAAATACGAAAAAGAAGGAAAAGGCAGAAAAACAATCAAAGCGAGAGAACTTTGGGAGAAAATTGTAGAATCTCAAATTGAAACTGGTACACCTTACATGCTTTATAAGGATGCGTGTAATGAAAAATCAAATCAAAAAAACCTAGGTACAATTAAGTCTTCTAACCTATGTACTGAAATTGTAGAATACACCGCTCCAGATGAAGTTGCCGTTTGCAACCTTGCCTCTTTGGCGCTCCCAATGTTTGTAGAAGACGGGAAATTTGATCACGAAAAATTATACAACGTTACCTATAAAGTAACCAAAAACTTGAATGTTGTTATTGATCGGAACTACTATCCTGTTCAAGAAGCTCGTAACTCTAACATGCGCCATCGTCCAATTGGATTGGGGGTTCAAGGTCTAGCAGATGCATTTATTTTATTACGCTTACCGTTTACTTCACCAGAAGCAAAACAACTTAACAAAGATATTTTTGAAACGATTTACTTCGCATCATTAAAGGCTTCTAAAGATTTAGCAAAGGTTGATGGCGCTTATGAAACTTTTAAAGGCTCTCCTATTTCAAAAGGTAAATTTCAATTTGACTTATGGGGTGTAAAAGCAAAAGACCTTTCTGGCAGATGGGATTGGGATGAATTAAGAGCAGAAATTATAGAGAGTGGAGTGCGAAATTCATTAATGTTAGCACCAATGCCTACAGCGTCTACCTCTCAAATTCTAGGTAATAACGAATGTTTCGAACCTTACACCTCAAATATCTATACGCGGCGTGTACTTTCTGGAGAGTTTATTATTGTAAACAAGCACCTTCTAAAAGACTTAGTTAAACTAGGCCTTTGGAACGACGAGTTAAAAAATGAAATTCTTAGAACCAACGGTTCAATTCAGAACATCGAAAATATCCCACAAAACATCAAAGACTTATACAAAACAGTGTGGGAGTTGAGCATGAAAGATATTATTGATATGGCTGGTGAGCGTGGTCAATTTATTGATCAATCGCAATCGTTAAACTTATTTGTTGAAAACGCCAACTTAGGTAAACTAACCTCAATGCACTTTTACGCCTGGAAACAAGGCCTAAAAACAGGAATGTACTACTTGAGAACAAAGTCGGCTGTAGATGCAATTAAGTTTACAGTACAAAAACAATCTAAAGCTCAACTAGAGCCTGTAGTTGCACCAGAGGTTAAAGAGGTTAAAGAGTTTACTCCTGAAGAACAACTGGCTTGCTCAATAGAGAACCCTGATGATTGCGAAGCCTGTGGTTCCTAAACACTAAAAACTATTTTTAAAGCCTCTCTAGTAATTACTAGAGAGGCTTTTTCTTTTAAAAAAACCACAGACTTAAAGCGTTACTTTCTCTTAAGGATTTAATTAATAAATACTTATATATTATTTTTGGAATAATAATTGATATGTTAACAATAAAACCCCCCCCCTTATGAAATTTATCTTTTCTCTATTGATTAGTATTGCCTTACTAAATACATCAAACGTACAAGCACAATGTGGAAACATTGAAACAGAAACCTACATAAGTACTCAAGAAGACCTACAAGAACTGATATTGTGTGAAGTTTTTCAGGGTGATCTTCACATTCTAGGGGCTCAAATTACAAACCTAGAACCACTATCTTCTTTACTAACTATTCAAGGATCTCTATACATATACGACACCGAAGTAGAGACAATTGACCCATTGAGCGGGTTAATGAATGCCCAAGAAATTAATATTTACAACAATAATTTACTCGCAGCTTGTTGTGCTTCGTTAGACTGGCAAGATGCGGTAGCTTTTGGCTCTATTGAAATTATTAATCTAATTGAAAATGCCGAAGGTTGCAACTCTTATACGCAAGCCCAAGCCACGTGTTTAGGCTTAATTCCTGGCTGTACAGATGCAAATGCAGTAAACTACAACGCTGAGGCTACTTTCGAAGACGGTGGTTGCCTAAACGGACCAGACTTGCAAGTGTCAACCGCTACCATACTAAATTCTCTGGATATAAATACGTTTACCTCATCTGACGAATGCTTGGTTGCGGAAGGCTGTATAACTGGAACTGGCGAAAGAGCTACCCTACGTTTTACCACTTCCATATCTAACTACGGAAATGAAGATTTTTTTATTGGTCAAACGGGTGGGGTAGAAAACCTAAATGAAAACTTTTATTGGGACGACTGTCATGGTCATGCACATTACGAAGGTTATGCAAACTACAGACTTTATTACTATCCCAGTTTAGAGCCTCATGAAACCATTGGACACAAAAATGGTTGGTGTGTAATGGACTTAGGAGGAGCTATAGCAAGTGAAGCACCAGAAGGAGCCAATTACCCTACTTGTAACTTTGAATATGGATGTACGACTATGGGGATTAGTGCAGGTTGTTCTGATACGTACGGTTCAGGAATATCCTGTCAGTGGGTAGATATTACAGACTTAACCGAAGGAGAATATGTATTGGCTGTTTCTACCAACATGGAAACCGATAATTACCAGCCGCAATACGAAACAGATTTTTCTAACAATGTCGTTTATGTATTGTTTGAATTTGAAGGAGATGAAATTATAGCTGCATCGGAGTTTGACGGATCTGCTATTAGTGATATTTGCAACCCAGCTATTGACGCAATAGATCTTGGTTTCAATTTTTCGGATAATGTAACCATCACGGAATCCGAAATACAAATGCCAAGCGCATTCTTAAACGAGTATTTCACTGAATCTGTACAATTTGTACTTACAGAGACCATCAATTTTAATGGCGAAATTGTTTTTGTTGACTCCCTAGAAATTAATGATATTGTAAACCTGCCAGTAGGTTTAAATTGGGCTTGTGAACCCCAAACGTGCTCTTTTCAAGTAGGAAATTCTTGTATAGGAATAAACGGGATCCCAACAGTTACAGGAGATTTTAATGCTTCTTTTACCTCAACACTACACCTAAGCAACAGCGAAGGAATTCATCAAGAAATTAACCTGCCTTACAGTGGAGGTAACAATTGGTTGGATGCTGTTTTAGCGGAAGATTATTCTGTATTTGATGCATTTACTCCAAACCTAAACTACACTGTAGAGATTCCTGTTTATGGCTGTTTAGACTCCTTAGCGCTAAACTTTAATGCAAACGTTACCTTTAATGACGGAACCTGTATATTTCCGGATCTTGGGTGTACAGATCCTTTTGCTCTGAATTTTGATCAAGAAGCCAATACGGAAGATGGATCTTGTGAGTATTGTGTAGAAGGTGCAGAGTGGGTAGCCCAAATTGACCTCATGGACTCCTATGGAGATGGTTGGAATGGGAACTATTATTACTTAATTAACGAATGGGGCGATACCACAAATATTGGAACTATTGAAAGTGGCTCTAATGCAACTGATTTGGTTTGTCTAAGCCCTGGATGCTATGTAATGAGTGTGCCTGTTCAAGGTGGCTGGCCTTATGAGATTTCGTGGGAAATAACATCTGCTGGATTCCCAGACATATTTGTGAGCGGAGGATGTCCTGACCTTCAACCCTTTTCCTTTTTAACGGATTGCGAAATTCAATGGGGGTGTATGGATACTCTTGCTTTAAACTATGATGAATTGGCTGAGTTTAGCAACGATTCTTGTGCTTATCCGGTATTCGGCTGCTTAGATTCTTTGGGCTTAAATTACAACGAACTGGCTACAAATGACGATGGTTCGTGTGCCTATCCTGTTTTATGCGATGAAAATTCTAGCTTCTACATTTTACATTTGTACGACAATCAAGCAGACGGCTGGAGCGATAATGTATTTAGTATCAACGACACCTCATCTATAAACTATTTTGAAACCACACTAGAAGCAGGTTCAACAGGAATAACTTCATTTTGCTTAAGTGATGGGTGTTACGAAATAAGCGTTGATGGTGGAACTTGGCAACAAGATATTAGTTGGGAATTGGAAGATGCAAGTGGAACAATCATTATGGAAAGCACAGCGCCATTCCTAAACTATTTTGGCGTAAATACTGCTTGCGAAATAATTACAGGCTGTTCCGATTCTTTGGCAACAAACTTTAATGAATTGGTAAATATTGAAGATGGCTCTTGTGTTTACCCAGTACTCTGTAATGAAGAAGAAAATATTGTTTTAATGGAGTTGCAAACTGACCCATACCCTGCAGAAACCTCTTGGGACTTAATTTCTGAAACAGGTGATACACTTTACGTTGGCTCTAATTTTACAGCGACAAACACCCTGTATGCAGATAGTGTTTGTGTTCCAAATGACCAAGAGATTACCTTACACGTTTACGATACCTATGGTGATGGATTGACAAGTGGTGCAGGTGATGGGCAATTTAATTTTTACGTGTGTGGTGTACAAGTTTTCTCTGGATCTGATTTCGAGAATTTGTATTCAGGGTTTTTTACAGGATGTGATGGGGCTTCTATCATAGTTTTTGGTTGTACAGATGCAAGTGCGAATAACTTTAGTCCGGATGCAAACACAGAAGATGGCTCGTGTGAATACGATGTTGTTTTAGGATGTACCGACTCTTTAGCCGTTAATTTTGATGATAATGCAGATACAGATGATGGTTCTTGTGAATACGTAAACTGTGCATTTTATGAAATGATGGTGGAGGTAAACTTACTGAGTACAAACGGAAATGGATGGAACGGCCACAAAA
>Ga0206128_1001384_pt1 | contig 24277 bp, 22 predicted proteins | sample Helgoland_Spring_7_FD_148601 | JGI IMG/M metagenome (GOLD analysis project Ga0206128, IMG submission 148601) | Pelagic subsurface seawater microbial communities from Kabeltonne, Helgoland, North Sea - Helgoland_Spring_Bloom_20160426_1 | ecosystem: Environmental > Aquatic > Marine > Epipelagic ... | reverse complement strand
ACCTACCATTTGCTCAAGCGCGTTTTTGTGCTGCAGAAGGACTTGAAAATGTTGAAATGCTAAGTGATTTTAAAGATGGAAGTTTTGGAGACGCCTACGGGCTTACCATTACAGATGGTCCTTTTGCTAATTTACATTCTAGGGTAGTAATGGTATTGGACGAGCAAAATACCGTCTTGTACTGTGAACAAGTTCCAGAGATTGGTCAAGAGCCAAATTACAAGCTGCCTTGAATGCCTTATTGTAATGTTTATTAATTTTTTAAAAAACCGGCTTTTAGCATCTAAGTATGCAATTAAAGGTGCCCTTACATTAATTAAAAACGAACCTAGTATACAGCTGCAAAACTATTATTAGTATTGGTGTTACTATAGCTGGGTTTGTTTTTGATATTTCTGCAACTCAGTGGATGTTCCAATGTTTTGCCATAGGCCTTGTTATTACTGCAGAGGGTTTAAATACCGCCATAGAAGAAATGGCAAATTTTATTCATCCTACGCAGAACCCAAAAATTGGCATTATAAAAGACATAGCAGCAGGAGCGGTATTTTTTGCAGCAATAACTGCTGTTGTAATAGGGTGTTTTATTTATATTCCAAAATTTTAAAGCAAAGCAAAAATTAAAGAAAATCAAAGTCCTCGCTCTTTTTAAAAACAAGTATTTTAGTTTATATTTAGTTCTTAAAAGTTGAATATTATTATTTAAAAATAAAAACACAATAGAACTCATAACAATTTGTATTTTTGTTTGAGACACCTCACACTTCATGGCTTTAAAGAAAACAACTAAAACAAAAAAACAAAAACAGCCAAGAAAACCCATCTCGTTTTCACTCTCTAAGCAGCAAAAAGTATTACTGGGGAGTTTTTTAGCGCTTCTTGGGATTGCACTATTATTTTCTTTCACTTCTTTTCTTTTTTCTTGGCAAGCAGACCAAAGTATTGTTGGTATTACAGACAGAAATTTAAAATCAGAAAACTGGCTTAGCACTTTTGGAAGTAATATTGCCTACTTGTGTATCTATCAAGGATTTGGTGTAGCAGGGTATATTTTTGCGACCCTTATAACCCTTACAGGTATATACCTCTTTTTTGATTTCACAAAAAAACAATTAAAAAAGTTTTGGTTTTGGGGTGTATTAGTGATGATATGGCTTTCTGTATTTTTTGCTTTTTTTACTAGTAATAGTTCTATTTTAAGTGGGGTTATAGGATTTGAGCTTAATGACTTTATGCAAGATTATATGGGTCTTATTGGTACGGTACTCTGTATGACATTTTTTGCCATTGTATATATAGTTGTAAGATTAAACATAACCCCAGATAAGGTTATCAACGCCCTAAGAAAAACAAAAAAAGACATTGCTGCAGATTTCAACCAGCCTCCAAGTACTCCAGAGGTAAACCAAGCAAACAAAACTACTGTTGTTGATACAAATAACAATCCTACAAGCGAAACAGAAATACCGCTACAAACTACTAGCACAACAAACACCTCGCAGACTACCCTTGAAACACCCATAAAAAATGTGCAACAAGCCCCTGGGGGGCAAGATACAGAACAGGGTCTTTCTATGGAAATAGAACAAGCAAAAGAAGAGGAGGTTGTTGTAGAAAACCTTAGCGATAAGCTTGTAAAAGATTTTGGAGAGTTTGACCCTACCCTTGAGCTTAGCAACTATAAATTTCCTACCATAGAATTGCTCAAAGACTACACAGCGGGTCAAGGAATTACTATCAATCAAGAAGAGCTTGAAGAAAATAAAAATCGCATTGTTGAAACACTTAATAACTATAAAATTGGAATTGCAAGTATAAAAGCTACAGTAGGTCCTACCGTTACTTTATATGAGATTGTTCCAGATGCTGGAATACGCATATCAAAAATTAAAAACTTAGAGGATGATATTGCCCTTTCACTATCTGCACTAGGGATAAGAATCATTGCGCCCATACCCGGGCGTGGAACCATTGGTATTGAGGTGCCAAACAAAAATCCAAAGACAGTATCTATGCGGGCTACCATTGCTTCGCCAAAATTTCAAAACGCAGAAATGGAGTTACCCCTCGCCCTTGGTAAAACCATTAGCAATGAAACCTTTGTGGTAGATTTAGCAAAAATGCCTCACTTACTTATGGCTGGTGCCACAGGGCAAGGTAAGTCTGTAGGGCTCAATGCAATTCTTACCTCACTTTTGTACAAAAAACATCCAGCAGAGGTAAAATTTGTACTGGTAGATCCCAAAAAAGTAGAACTTACTTTATTTAATAAAATTGAGCGTCATTACTTGGCAAAATTACCTGGAGATGAAGATGCTATTATCACAGACACCAACAAAGTAATTACAACCCTAAACTCTTTGTGTGTAGAGATGGACAAGCGCTATGATTTATTAAAGAACGCTTATGTACGAAATATCAAAGAATACAACACGAAGTTTAAAGAACGTAAATTAAACCCCGAGGAAGACCATAGATTTTTGCCATATATAGTGCTGGTTATTGATGAATTTGCAGATTTAATAATGACGGCCGGAAAGGAAGTAGAAACTCCCATAGCGCGATTAGCGCAATTGGCTCGTGCGATTGGTATTCATCTTATAGTAGCAACACAACGCCCCTCTGTAAACGTAATTACAGGAATCATAAAAGCTAATTTTCCTGCACGTATTGCCTTTAGGGTAACAAGTAAAATTGATTCTCGCACAATTCTAGATAGCGGTGGTGCAGATCAATTAATTGGTCGTGGAGATATGCTTTACACCCAAGGAAACGATTTGGTAAGAATACAATGTGCTTTTGTTGATACTCCAGAAATTGCAGATATTACAGATTATATTGGTGGTCAAAAAGCCTATCCTGACGCTTATATTTTACCAGAATATATTAGCGAGGAAGGTGGCACAAATCTTGATAATAACATCAATGAAAGAGATGTAATGTTTAGAGAAGCTGCAGAAGTACTTGTTATTGCACAACAAGGATCAGCCTCTTTACTGCAACGTAAATTAAAATTGGGGTACAACCGCGCAGGAAGAATTATTGATCAATTAGAGGCCGCAGGTATCGTTGGTCCTTTTGAAGGAAGTAAAGCCAGAAGTGTCTCTGTACCTACTCTTGAGGCTTTAAATCAATTATTAGAAAACGAATAAAATCATGAAAATACTCTTAAGCTTTCTTATTATTTTTATTTCTAGCACTTGTTATGGGCAACAAGCAACGCTTTTGCTAAAGGAGGTTTCTGCAAAGGTTAGAAGCTATGATAATATTCAAATTAATTTTAAATACAATCTCAACAACCAAAAAGAAGGTGTTAACCAACAAACTTTTGGAGATCTAACTCTTTTCAATGATAAGTATGTTATAAACATGCTAGATATTACTCGTATGTTTGATGGTAGTTCAATATATACCATTGTCCCAGAAGACCAAGAAGTAACCATATCCTCATACAACCCAGAGGATGAAAAAGACATCACACCATCGCAGATGCTCACTTTTTATGAAAAGGGCTATGATTCTAAAATGGGTATTGTTGAAAATATAAAAGGAAGAAAAATACAGTTTGTAAAATTAACCCCTATAGACAGTAATGCTGAAATAAAAAAAATTCATCTAGGTATTGACAAAAAAACAAAACACATCTATAAATTAATACAAATAGATAGTAAAGGGACAAAATATACCTTAACCGTACAATCTTTTAAAACCAACCTACCGCTCTCAAAAGACTTGTTTACTTTTGAGGAGCAAAAATTTACAAACGATGGGTATTACATTAATAGGTTAGATTAACACTTGGTGTGAAGATATTAGACAAATACATATTGGTTTCTTACTTGAAGACGTTTTTTAGCGTCTTTGTTATTTTGATGTTTATTTTTGTGTTACAAACCATTTGGTTGTACATCGCAGAATTGGCGGGCAAAGACATTGATTTTATTATAATTTTAAAGTTTTTATGGTTCTTCACCCCCAAACTTATACCCCTGGTACTGCCCCTAACAATATTAGTTACCTCACTAATGGTCTTTGGTGGTTTTTCTGAGCGATATGAGTTTGCGGCAATGAAATCTACGGGTATATCTCTGCAAAGAGCCATGAGAAGCCTTACGGTGTTTATATCTATTTTGGCATTAACTGCCTTTTTCTTTGCTAATAACATTATACCTTATTCTGAATATAAATGGCAAAACCTGCGCAGAAATCTAGCTCAAGTGAGCCCCTCTATGGTTATTAGCGAAGGTCAATTTAGTCAAATTGGAGAGGGCTTTAATATAAAGGTAGATGATAAATATGGTGAAAACAATGAATTTCTTACAGGTGTTATTATTCATGAAAAAAACCCAACAAAACCTAACGGAAACTATATTGTTACCATAGCGCAAACTGGAGAATTTAAGAGTAAAGAAGGTAGTAACACCCTGTCTTTAGTACTAAACGATGGCTCAAGATATGAGGATATTCAAGAAAAAGATATCAAAAAACAAAAGCGAATGCCTTTTGCAAAAACTGATTTCAAACAATATATCGTAAATATTGATCTCACAGAGTTAAACAATACAGACATAGATAGAGAGAATGATTTAAGCAACCAAAACATGTTTAATATCCGGGAGCTGTTTGTAGAGATAGATTCGCTCTCTAAAGATTACAGCAAAGACATTCAAACATTTGCAAATAATAGTTATTACAGAGCAGGGGTTTCAAAATTTAATAACAGGAAGACAAAAGCAAAAAAACTACCAGATAGCCTAAACTCTTATCTAGACTTATATTCAGAAAAAAGGCAAACAGAAATTGCAAAAATGGCGTTAAATAACGCAAAGAGTACTTTGCAAACAATAAATTCTAAGAAAAAAACCTATCAAATAAAAACAAAACGTCTTAACAAATATGAGATGTCCCTGCATGACAAACAGGTATTGCCTATTGCATGTATTATTTTATTTTTTGTTGGAGCGCCACTGGGTGCTATTATACGTAAAGGTGGTATGGGCCTTCCAATGGTAGTAGCAATTCTGCTGTTTTTAACCTATCATTTCATTGGTATTTTTGCAAAAAACAGCGCCGAGGACGGTACGCTTCATCCCTTTATTGCGACATGGCTCAGTACTTTTATTATGTTTCCGCTCAGTATCTGGCTAACCTATAGAGCCACCACAGACCAAGGTATTTTTGATCTTGATACTTTTGTAGGAAGAATTACCAAACTGTTTAAGAAAAAATAACCCTCACCCGCTTAATTGAAATAGGGTTTTAAAAATATTATAAAAAATCTCACCACTATGGACAAAAATCAATTCACTGAAAATCTTAGCCTGCCTCTTGTTGCAGCGCCTATGTTTTTAATCTCAGGACCAGAACTAGTTATAGAAGCATGTAAAAATGGAATCGTAGGTACTTTTCCGGCATTAAACCAGCGCACAACTGAAGGGTTTGAGCAGTGGGTCATACAAATAAAAACAGCATTAGAAGCTTGGGAAAAGCAAACAGGTAAAAAAGCAGCACCCTTTGGTGTGAATCTAATTGTCCATTTCACCAATCCAAGAGTAGAGCCAGATTTACAAGTATGTGTCAAACACAAAGTACCATTAATTATAACTTCTTTAGGCGCTATTAGCCTTGTGGTAGATGCAGTTCACAGTTATGGTGGTTTGGTTTTTCATGATGTTATCAAAAGACGTCATGCAGAGAAAGCTATTGAGGCTGGTGTTGATGGTTTAATTTTGGTGTGTGCAGGAGCTGGAGGACATGCAGGAACCCTACATCCAGTGCCATTTATAAATGAAATTAAAAAGATTTTTGATGGTTTCATACTTCTATCTGGTGGACTGAGCACTGGCCAAGATATAGCAAGCACAATGCAAATGGGAGCAGATTTAGCCTACATGGGCACCCGCTTTATTAACACCCAAGAAAGTAGTGCCAATAAAGAGTATAAAGACATGATTATTGACTCTCAAACCAAAGACGTTACCTACACTGCTGCCATTAGTGGCGTAAGCGCAAACTTTTTGAGTAAGAGTCTAGAAAATGCTGGGATAACCCAAGAACAAATAGACAGCAAAGGGAAAGTAGATTTTGGAAAAGAGTTGGACACAGAAGCCAAGGCCTGGAAAACAATCTGGTCTGCAGGTCAAGGAGTAACATCTATTGAGGATACACTGCCAATAAAACAATTGTTGGAGCGAATGAAGACCGAGTTTAGAGACGCAATTTCTAAACAACAAGACAAGGCAAAAAAATACCTTTAGAGTTTGTAATGACTCATGAGTATTTTCTCATACATTTTTGAAGGTAGTATTTTCTTTAAAATAATAGAAAATTTTTGTAAAAACGCACCCACCGTATATCTTACTTTGGGTGTTTTTTTGTTGATGATATGATAAACTGCTTCTGCCATTTTTATTGGATTTTGACCACTATCTACATCTGCATCCATCATCTTTAAAGTTGCTCCATATGCTTTTTTGTAAGGGGAGTTTGCTTTGAGAGGAGCATGATATCTTCCTGCGGCTATATTGGTTGCAAAATCTCCAGGGGCTACATTGGTCATTTGTATACCAAATTGCATTACTTCCATTCTGTAGGCCTCGGTGGTAATTTCTAGAGCTGCTTTGGTTGCACTGTAAATACCTCTGTAAGGCAGGCCCATATACCCAGCAATAGAGGTAATATTTATAATGTGCCCCCTTTGTTGATCTCGCATACTTGGCAAAACCGCATTGGTTAGCTGTATTGGGCCATACAAATTTGTGGAGAATGCCTTTTGGATTTCCTGGATTGGCGTTTCTTCTAAGGGGCCAGTAATTCCAACTCCAGCATTATTAATTAACACATCTATAGTTTGTTCTTTTTCAAGTAATAAAGCCACACAAGCATTAATACTATCTAAATCTGTAACATCTAGTGGTAGTAAAGGAAAAGGGAAATTTTCTTTAAAACGATCGGGATTTCTACTGGTACCGTAGACCTTATAATTTTTTGCTAGTAAGTATTCTCCAATAGCCTTGCCTATTCCTGAGGATCCTCCTGTAATTAAAACAACTTTTTTCATAAACATGGTATTGATACAAAGATTACATTATGGAAGTAAACTCACAACAATTGATTGTTTTATAATCTTTTAATAAATGTAACAATAAACAACCTAACTCGTCAAATAGATAGCTAACTAATACATATTTGTTTTTGAAAACAATTCTGACTATTGAAAACCTTACCAAAAAATTTGGAAGACTTACCGCAGTAAGCAATCTATCTTTCTCTATAGAAAAAGGGAATGTTTATGGTATACTAGGACCCAACGGCAGTGGTAAATCTACCACTTTGGGGGTGGTACTCAATGTAGTAAATAAGACCTCTGGGAGCTTTTCGTGGTTTGGTGGTGATGTATCTACACATAATGCCCTAAAAAAAGTAGGTGCTATTATTGAGAGGCCAAACTTCTATCCCTATATGAGCGCCAAACAAAACCTTGAGCTTGTTTGCAAAATTAAGGGGGTTTCTAAAACACAGGTTCAAAAAACATTAGATATTGTTGGTCTTTTAGATCGTCAAAATGATGCCTTTAAAAGCTTTTCATTGGGCATGAAACAGCGCCTTGCTATTGCATCTGCGCTGTTAAACAATCCTGAAATTTTAATTTTAGATGAGCCAACAAACGGTTTAGATCCTCAAGGGATCCATCAAATTAGAGGTATTATAAAAAAAATCGCAGCTAAAGGAACCACCATACTCTTGGCATCTCATCTTCTAGACGAGGTAGAGAAAGTATGTACTCATGTAGTTGTTTTAAGCAAAGGAAAAAGCCTATATGTGGGAAGCGTTGAGCACATGAATGCGAGTTTTGGCTTTGTAACCCTGCAGTGCAATGACATGCCAAGGCTTAAAAAAATTCTCGAAGAGAGTAGCAGTTTTGAAAACATCAAAGAAGATACAGCCTTCTTGGTGGCCAATCTTACACAAGAAATGGACGCCGCAAAACTCAATGCCTTTTTGTTTGAAAAAGGAATCACCCTATCTCACCTTGTGCAAAGAAAAGAATCTCTGGAAGAGAAATTTTTGGCCTTGACTCAAAACCCAGCAAAAACCAATAATTAAAACATCATGCTAAGATTACTCTCCATAGAACTAGATAAAATAAAACGCAATAGAGCGGCAAAAGTAATTACCATTGTGTATTGCTCTTTAATTTTAGGTATCTCTTTATTTGCCTCTTATGAGTTTAACTTTGCAGGTATAAACTTTAGAATAGCAGACCAAGGAATTTTCAATTTTCCTTTTATTTGGCACTTTAACAGCTTTATGGCCTCGTGGCTTAAAATTTTCCTTGCTATAGTTATAGTCTCTATCGTTGCAAATGAATACAGTTATAACACCCTTAAACAAAACCTCATTGATGGTCTTAGTAAAAAAGAGTTTATACTATCAAAATTTCTGGCAGTACTCCTTTTTTCTGTGATATCTAGTGTGTTTTTGTTTGTGGTAAGCTTAACACTGGGGCTTGTATTTAGTGACTTTACAGAAATTAGCATTGTCTTTACAGACTTGAAATATCTACTGGGTTATTTTATAAAATTAACCACCTTTTTTAGCATGTGTATGTTTTTAGGGATTTGGATAAAAAGATCTGCATTTGCACTTGGTTTTTTGGGAGTTTGGCAAGTTTTTGAAGGCTTTATCTTTATTGTTTTTAGTTACTTAAAAAACAAAAAAGATATCAATCTTATAGACAATGTTTATAATCTATTGCCTCTTAATGCGATGTCAGATTTAATCTCAGAGCCTTTTACAAGACTGGGGGCCGTTCAAACATTAGCCAATCAAGTAGGAGAGAGTTTTGAAAAATCATACGATGTCCCCTGGCACTCGATGCTTATTTGCCTAGTTTGGACCACTGTTTTTGTGTATGGGTCTTACTTAATTTTAAAAAGACGTGATTTATAGCAATACTTTTACAACTTACGTTTTGCTTTGCGAAGTTTTCTTTTGTTTGCTTTTCCTTGAAACTCTTTACTGTAAGAAAGCATAAGGGCGTGTACTTTTGCAAAAGGCACGTTGTATAGAAGGGCATACTGTGTGGCCATAATACGTACCATTTTTTTTGATAGCCACATTCGCCTAAAGTTATGCATCCGCTTTTTTAAAGACATATGCTCAAACCTCATTCTATTTAAGTCTATTAAATAGAAATCATAGGTGTTATTTTCTAAAATTTTAATCAAGGTGTTTCCCGGGGAGTGATCAAGAAAATTAATATTGTTTTGGTGCAGTTTAAAAGTAAAACTTGCATTTTGGGTTAGAATTTCATCTCTATTTGGATACAGAGGTGTATGATTTAAGACTCTAAAATCTAAATCATAATCTACAAACTCACTTACATAAAAACTCTCTTTAAGGCCCCTGTTAAAACGCTCTGCAAAAGCAATAGGAAAAGGTGTTTTAATCCCGGATTCAATAAGTTTTATTGCATATTCAAAAGAACGTTTTGCCTTACTTTGTCTTAGATACTTATACACAATACCCTGAAAAAAATTGGGTGTTTTAAACTTTTTAACCGTAATAGTAACGCCATTAATTACTCCTTTTTTAATGACATTCCTGTCTCCTTTTGTGAGATACTCCCCCGAGTGCTCGAAATCTTCAAGAAAGGATGCAATGTCTTTCTCTGAGCTTGCAAATGTTGGATGAATCTTAAGAGTAAATGACATTAATAAATTTTAAATACGTTTAAAAAAAAGGTATTTTGCGAAGATAATGGAACTCAAACAAATACTGGTAATACAAAATAAACGAATTGGTGATGTACTGATAAGCTCAGTGATTGCAAATAACATTAAAAAGGTATTTCCAAAGAGTCATGTCACCTATTTTGTATATGACTATACAGTAGGTGTTTTAGAAAACAACCCTAATATAGATCATATCATTTCTGTAGAAGAGAAAGTGCTAAAAAAACCACTTGAACTATTTAAAATGATGCGCTATATAAGAGCTCAGAAGTATGCTATTATTTTTGATCCTTACTCTAAATTTCAAAGCAGGCTTATCTGTTTATATTCTAATGCTGGGTATAGAATTGGACAAAAAAGAGCGCATAAAAAGCTCAAATTACCTTTTTACACCCATCCTATTAGTTATTTAAAACATCGTTCTAAAAACTGTGGAAAAGCAATTGAGGATAAAATTAACATGATTTCTTCTGTTTTTGATTTGCCTGATCCAACCTATGAGCCAAAGATTTTTTTAACCGATCAAGAAAAACAATACTCTAAAATTTCCGAAGTTAAAAGACCTATAATTATGCTCGGAGTGTTGGGAAGCACTCCAAAAAAATCAATGCCGTACCCCTACATTGTTGCCCTTATAGATTTTATCACAAAAACCTACAAGGCCACCATTTTATTTAATTATGCGCCACATCAAAAACAGCTAGCATTTAAAATTTATGAAATGTGCGCAGACAAACAGTACATAAACATGGATATCTACGAAGACTCCATAAGAGGATTTATTTGCCTTATCAACTCTTGTGATATGTTAGTTGCCAATGAAGGGGGTAGTGTACATATTACCAAAGCTTTAAACGTTCCAACCTTCACGATATACTCTCCATACATCAATAAAGAAAGCTGGTGTAGTTTTGAAGATGGAGACGCTCATGATTCTATACATTTATTAGAAGAGCAACCAGATTTATTTAAAAGCTTTACCCAAGCACAAACCAGAAAAATAGAAAAGAATCCTGAGGCTTTGTATCAAAAACTAACCCCTCAGATGATCCTAAAAAAACTTAGCCCTTTTTTAGAAAAGCACCTTAGCTAGTAACACCTTTTGCATCTTGTGGAGCCTCTTTGGGAGAAATGCCGTAAGGCGTCCAGACAATGTTTTGTTTGCGAGTGTGGGCACGAATGATTTTGTTTTTCTCAATCATCTGCTGGGTTACATATCCGCGAGCATGCTCTAGGTGAACTGCCACAGCACTGTACCTGATTTGAATACCTTGAACACCATAATTTGTTAAACGTTCTCCAAGTTCTCTATCCTCTCCCCCATACTGCATTCTAGAATCAAAGCCATTAACAGCTAGTATATCTTTACGCCATCCAGAGGCGTTATTACCATCCCAGGTTGGTGTTGTGGTGGTAAAAGTATTGAGCATCACCTCTTTGGTACCGTGAGAGGTTAGTTTGTTTATTTTAAAACTTTTTGGCTGCCCATTTTCCAATAACCACTGTGCATCAAAACAAGATTGAGAATCAATGTCATCTTTAGAAAGAGCGTCACTGATATCTTGAGATAATTTATAGTACCCTCCAGATAAGAAATGCTTTGGCCTTCTGTGTTTAAGGTGCTTGAAGACAAAATCCTTTCTTGGAATACAATCTCCATCACTAAAAATAAGGTACTCTCCCTCACTGGCGAGGATTGCTTTGTTTAATATTTTTGTTTTTTGGAAGCCATCGTCCTGCTGCCAAACATGTTTAATACGCAGGGAAGAATGTTTCTCAAATCGTTTAATTAAGGCCGTAGTCTCCTGTGTAGACCCATCATCTGCAATTACAATCTCAAAATCTTTAATATCTTGTCTTTCATAGCCCCAAAGTGATTTCTCTAACCACAAAGGTTGATTGTACGTGCTCAATATTATAGATACAGGTGCTTTGATATAGGCATCTTTTACAATACCATGAGTAGTCCACTTTTTTTGTAACTCACGCGTTTCTCTGCGTATAGATTGATTTTTCTTTATGGAAACTTCATTTTTATATCCCCTTGGATGATCTAAATGCACTACAATGGCATTATAGCGTATTTGTTTGCTCTTTATACCTGAGTTGAATAAACGCTCTCCAAGCTCTCTATCTTGACCGCCATACTGCATTTGTTCGTTAAGGCCATTTACGGCAATGATGTCTTTGGTCCATCCTGAGGCATTATGACCATTCCAACTAGCATTGGTTGGGGTTATTAAATTTAAAATAGAAGCAGTAATAGGCTTTGCGGTAAGCTTACTGTTTTTAAAGGAAGTTTGAAGCCCATTTTCTTTTAGCCATTTTAAATCAAAACAGCGACCTGTGTAAATATCTTCTTTGTCAATTTTTTGTGAGATATCCATGGGCAACATAAAGTACCCACCAGATAAAAAGCAACCTTTTTCTCTAAACTTTACGTGTTGTTCAACAAAATCTTTTCTTGGAATGCAATCACCATCACTCATAATGGTGTAAGCAGTAGTGCACTTTTTGACTGCTTTATTTAAAATCTCGGATTTTTGAAAACCATTATCTTCATGCCAAACATGAACAATTGGATAAAAAACTTCTTTTTGTAGACGCTCTAAAAGGGCTTTTGTTTGTGGTCCAGAGCCATCATCGGCAATAACAATTTCAAACAATCTATAGGTTTGATTATTATAGCCGTAGAGTACTTTCTCTAACCACTGAGTGTTATTATAGGTGCTAATAATAATAGAGGTGTCTATAGTTTTCATTAGTGCAAATATACTAGATTTTGCCTTTGTTTTTAAAAATCTATTACCCACAATATCTATATAATTTTCAGGTACAATAGCTAGCTACTAGGCGAGATGCATGGCTTATTTATAAATACTCTTAAAAGTTTTGAGTGTTTGATTTTTATGAATAATTAAGGTCTAAAGTCTAATTTATGTACCTTTGTTTATGATGCATAAAAGCCCAACTTTAACTGTTATTATTCCCACTTTCAATGAAGAGGGATACATACAAGATGCATTAAAAAGTGTTGCCTTTGCAGATGAGATTATACTCATAGACTCTTTTAGTGAAGATACAACGGTTGCCTTGGCAACACCGCATGTAAGTAAGGTTATCTCTAGAGAGTTTGATAATTTCAGTAATCAAAAAAACGAGGCATTAAAACATGCAAAAAGTCAATGGGTTTTGTTCTTGGATGCAGATGAGCGCGTCACCCAATCACTGGAGAAAGAAATAATAGAAACCTTGCAAAACCCAGTACACTCAGGGTATAAGATAAACTTTCCACATTTTTATATGAATCGTTTTTTATACAGCCACAGTGATGATGTGCTGCGTTTAGTAAAGCGTGAAGGAGCTCACTTTATAGGAGAAGTGCATGAAAAACTACTATGTAACGGCTCTGTTGGACAGCTTAAAAACAAGATGCTACATTACACTTACAAAGATTTACATAGCTACATAACAAAAAAAGAAAGCTATGCATGGTTTCAAGCCAAACAACAATATGCAAAGGGTAAAAGAGCTACTTGGTTACACTTTTGGTTTAAACCTTTGTTTCGGTTTTTTAAATCTTATATTATAAAAGGAGGCTATAAAGATGGGGTTCCTGGGCTAACGGTTGCTGGGGTGAATGCGTATGGGGTTTTTCAAAGGTATGTTAAGCTACATCTGCTACATAAATCCATGGAGTAATCTAATGATATAACACTAGATGTAGTGGCTTTATTTTATAGTTGTAAAATGAGTATTTTTACCCAAACAATATTGCTACATTGAAAAACCAAACAAAAATTTCTGCGGTTATCATTACCCTTAATGAAGAAAAAGCACTTCCCGCTTTTTTAGACAGTCTTTGGTTTGCCCATGAAATCATTATTTTAGATTCTTACAGTACGGATAACACACTTGCTATTGCCAAAAACAATGAAAAAGTAAAGGTGTATCAAAGAACCTTTGATGATTTTTCTTCTCAAAAGAACGCGGCAATTAGTAAGGCCTCTCATGATTGGATTGTCTTTTTTGATCCTGATGAAAAAATTACAAAACAACTATCACAAGAAATTCTAAACACACTTAAAGATCCTAAAGCGATAGCATATTATGTAAACAGAGAGTTTCATTTTATGGGCAAACAAATTAGATTTAGCGGCCTGCAAAATGACAATGTGATTCGGCTTTTTAACAAAAATTACTGCGTCTATAATGACAATCTTGTACATGAGGTATTGAAAACCAGTGGTATAACCGCAACATTAAAAAACAAACTACCGCACTACACCTATACTACTTTTGACAACTACACCACTAAAATGCATCACTACAGCGCTTTAAAGGCAAAAATGTTATATAACAAAGGGATCAAACCAAAAGGGTATCATTTCTTTTTTAGACCTTGGTGGCGGTTTGTTAATCAATACTTTTTTAAACTAGGGATTCTTGATGGAAAAAGAGGTTTTATATTGGCCTATGTAAGCGCATTTTCTGTGTTTAAAAGATATGTAAATCTATGGTTATTGTACCGAAATATTCAATAGAGACAAAACAGGCATATGTAGTATTTCACAATCTATAAAACAAATTACCAGGGTTTGGTTAATGTAACTACCTAAGATAAAACAGTAGCTACACAAAAAAATAAAAACATTATGGCTAATACTCGCAATACACAAAGTAAAGAGCAAAATCATAGCATCGGATTTATTTTTCTTGATGAAATTCACCACATAGATCATTTTATTACCACAGCTATTGAACTAGCAAAAACAAACAAAGTGAGTATTCTAACATTTCCCTCCAAACACACCTACCTTAGAGATTCACTTAAAAGATTAAATGGAGAAGATGTAATTCTAGAGGAGCTTAAAACCAAAGCTTTTAGAGCTTTTACAGATAAATTAAAAAATAGAGATTTTCCTAGAAAAGCTTTTTGGATGAAAAAAAACAAGCGCTATTTGCTTTCTTGTTTTGACGCTTTAGTGTTTACAGATTTTATACAGCACACACTCCACAAAAATCGTAAAAATGACAAAAAACCAATTTTTATAAAGTTTGCACATGGTCTTGCGGGGCGCGCTTATGGATTTAAACAAGACTTAGTGTATTTTGATTTACATCTAATTACTGGGAATTTTTTTTACAATCAACTAAAGAAAAGAGACTTACTAAGTAAACAAAATGTTTTGTGTGGGTATCCTAAAATAGATGCAGTTAAAAATCAAGTGAGAAAAGAATACTTTACTAATGATAATCCAATCGTTTTATACAACCCTCATTTTAAGCCCCCTTTTTCTTCATGGCACGATCATGGCTTAAAAATTCTAGAATTTTTTTACAACAACCCAGATTATAATTTAATTTTTGCTCCGCATATTAATTTATTTGCAGAGAAAGGAATGGAAAAAAAACAAGAAATTCCTGCAAAATATTTTGAGGCCAAAAACATACATTTGGATTTTGGAAGTATACAAAGTGTAAATATGACCTACACCAAACAAGCAACGATTTATCTTGGAGATGTTTCTAGCCAAGTGTATGAATTTATAATAAATCCTAGACCTTGTATTTTTATTAACTCTGAAATGATCAACTACAAGAATGACAATCATTATAGATTTTGGCAATGCGGTGAAGTTATCAATACTAGTAAAACACTAGAAAAAGCGCTTCAAAACACTGAATTAGATTTCAAGAAATACAAACCAATTCAAGAACAGATAAAAGAAGAAAATATTTATTCAGAAATTGGATCTACAGCTACCCAAAGAGCAAGTAATGCTATAAGTGTGTATTTAAATACCCTCAAGGATTCATAAATATTTATCAATACCGTTGTCACATCTAATGGTCTTGTGTTTGCTGGCATCTTTCTGTATCTGATCATTTTTATTGAAACTAGTTTTTGAAGCCGGAGGATGCCATATATGATAAATTAATCCACAATAACGAACCCGCTTACCAATGCATCCTTTGTTAATCATTCTTGTAATAAGCTCAGAATCTTCTCTACCCCATCCTGTCATGTCTTCATTATAGCCATTGACGTCTATAAAATCTTCTCTCCAGTAAGAAATATTACAACCTCTTACTTTCTTAGACAATGTAGTCTTGGGTTTAAAAAAAATACTAAATAATGGTATTCTAATTGCTCTTAGTCTTTTATTAATTCCTGCTGAAAAGAAATTAAATTTTATCTTTTTTTCCAAAAACAATGTTGGTGAAACTTCCTCATTTATAGAGACACGGCTTCCATATAAATACCTGTTTTTTTGAGCTAACGAAATATGATCTTTAACAAAACTTGGATGTAAAATACAATCACCATCTGTTTGAATAATGTAATCTGATGTGCTTTGAGCAATAGCCTTATTTAAAATCTCAGACCTTTTAAAACCTTTGTCTTCATGCCATAGGTGGCAAACAGCAATAGAAGATCGTTTTTTAAAAGCATTAATTAAATCTGTAGTTTCTGCAGTTGAACCATCGTCTGCTATTAAAAGTTCGTGTGGCTTTACTGTCAATTTCTCTACACTTAATAAGACTAATTCAAGTGCTTGAGGCCAATTATATGTAGATATTAATAAGGATATTTTCAATTAAAATACAATTTAAATCAATGATAGGGCAATATACATATTGATCTGTAAAAGAACACTAATTTTAATCACAAAGAGCAATTATACAGAGGAGAAACAATATCTAATTTAGTATTTTTACCACAATATATTAACTTTATTATCTATGAGAACACAAATAAGTAATTGTCTAAATGTGCTGAAAAAAGGTGGTTTAATTCTATATCCCACAGATACTGTCTGGGGGATTGGTTGTGATTCTTCAAATCCTGAAGCCATAGACAAGATATATAAATTAAAGCAGCGTGAGGATAGTAAATCAATGATATGTCTTGTGCATGATTTTAAAATGTTAAATCAATTTGTGGAGGAAATTCCTGAGGTTGCCTATGATATTTTAAAATATGCAGACAAACCAACCACCATTATCTATGACGATCCTATTAGAGTTTCTGAAAATATCATAGCACCAGATAATTCGCTGGCCATACGGGTTGTAAATGACACTTTTGCAAAAACACTCGTTCGAAAATTTAGAAGACCTATTGTTTCTACCTCTGCCAATATAAGTGGTCAAAAAACACCCATGACTTTCAAACAAATTTCTGATGAAATTCTAGAAGGTGTAGACTATGTAGTTGATTTTGAGAGAACTAAAAAATCACACAACCCCTCTGCTATTATAAAATTAACGATGGATGGACAGGTAAAAATAATACGAGAATAATTTTGTAAATAGTAAAAATTAACTTCAAATTGTGAGCCCTATACTGTAACTTTGCAAAAGCAAATAAATAGACAATTAGGTGGGCATTACAACACACACAAAGGCATTAGAAAACCCTATATTTAAAACCATTTCACAGGCTGCTTCAAACCTTAGTTTGGAGGCCTATGTTATTGGTGGTTTTGTGCGTGATTTTATTCTAAACAGAGGTAATGCTAAAGACATAGACATTGTTTGTGTTGGATCAGGAATTACACTAGCAAAACAAGTCTCAAAACTATTGCCTGGAAAACCAAGTGTTACTGTATTTAAAAATTATGGTACGGCAATGTTAAAAACTGGCGCCATAGAATTAGAGTTTGTTGGTGCTCGAAAAGAATCTTACCAACAAGACAGCAGAAACCCTGAGGTAGAAAATGGCACCCTTGAGGATGATCAAAATCGTAGAGATTTTACGATAAACGCTTTGGCTCTTAGCTTAGCTGAGGATACTTTTGGAATGCTTTTAGATCCCTTTAACGGCGTTGAAGATCTCAAACAAAAAATAATACGCACTCCACAAAACCCGGATATCACCTATAGTGATGATCCATTGAGAATGATGCGTGCCATTAGGTTTGCAACACAGCTGGATTTTATTATTGAAAAAGACTCCTTAGAGGCCATTACCAGAAATGCCCATAGAATTAACATCATCTCTAAAGAGCGTATTGTTGAGGAATTACATAAAATTTTGGCATCTGAAAAACCCTCCAAAGGATTTTCACTACTTCACAAAACAACATTACTACCTTTAATACTTCCAGAGCTTGTTGCCCTGCAGGGTATTGATGAAAAAGAGGGACAACGCCATAAAGATAACTTCTGGCATACCCTTGAGGTGGTTGATAACATTGCAAAAACCACAGATAATCTATGGCTTCGTTGGGCCGCTTTATTACATGATATTGGCAAAGCCCCTACGAAACGTTTTGATAAAAAAATTGGATGGACTTTTCATGCCCATGAATTTGTTGGAGCCAAAATGGTCTTTACTCTCTTTAAAAGATTGAAAATGCCTCTTAATGACAAGATGAAGTTTGTTCAAAAAATGGTGCTAATGAGCTCTCGTCCAATTGTTCTTGCCAGCGATGTAACAGATAGTGCTGTAAGGCGTTTGGTTTTTGATGCTGGAGAAAGTGTAGAAGATTTAATGACACTTTGTGAGGCAGATATTACCACAAAAAATCCTACAAAATTTAAGACATATCATCATAATTTTAAAATCGTTCGTGCTAAAATTATTGAAGTAGAACAGCGTGATAGTATTCGTAATTTTCAGCCCCCAGTGAGTGGGCAAGAAATCATGAAAACTTTTGGGTTATCTCCTTGCCGTGAGATTGGACAAATTAAGGATGCCATAAAAGAAGCCATCTTAGAAGGTGAAATACCTAATGAGTATGAGCCTGCAAAAGCTTTTATGTTAGAAAAAGGAGCAAAACTAGGATTAAAAACAATTGTATGAAAGACAATAAAAAAGTGATCTACTGGCTGTTAACGGGCTGTGTGCTAATTTTTATTATGGTAATTGTAGGAGGTATTACTCGCCTAACACATTCTGGCTTGTCTATCTCAAACTACAAACTAATATCTGGTACCATTCCTCCAACAAATGCCATGCAATGGAATGAAGCCTTTGATTTATACAAACAATACCCAGAATATCAAAAACTTAACTATAACATGACCTTAGATGAGTTTAAAGACATTTATTTTTGGGAATGGATACACCGGGTTATTGGGCGCGTGATAGGACTTGTTTTTCTTCTTCCATTTTTATATTTCTTAGCTACAAAACAACTTACAAAAGCCACTATAAAAAAATGTGTGATTTTACTTTTTATGGGAAGTTTTCAAGGTTTTCTGGGCTGGTATATGGTAAAAAGCGGCCTGGTAGATAGACCAGATGTAAGTCATTACAGACTCGCCATGCATCTAACAACAGCGTTTTTGACATTTGCTTATACCTTTTGGGTAGCCTTAGATTTAATATATCCCTCAAAAAAGCAGATAAACACCAGTTTTAGAAATCTAGTTAGAGTGGGGCTTGTAATACTCGTGATTCAGATTATCTGGGGAGCCTTTGTTGCAGGTTTAGATGCAGGTTGGATTCACAACCACTGGCCGCTTATGAATGATGGAGAGCTTATACACACTACTGTAACTACAGAACAAGAGCCATTGTATAAAAACTTTATAGAGGGCAAAAGTGGTGTGCAATTTGTACATCGCTATTTGGCTTACCTTGTGGTTGGATGTATTGGCCTTATATGGTTTAAGGCAAGAAAAAACACTCCTACCCTATTACAAAAAAGAGGAATCAATTTACTTTTAATTCTAGTTGGAGTACAGTTTGTTTTAGGAGTGCTTACTTTGGTGTTGTTTGTTCCGGTTTGGCTAGGAGTATTGCACCAAGTTACGGCTTTCTTGTTACTGGCAAGCATGACCTTTACCCTGCACAGATATAGTAAATAAAAAGCAACATAATATCTTTAAAAATTAATACAAGAGTATATGATTTATCGTTTTAGAGCCATTTTAAATTCACAAGATGAGGTGTTCCGTGATATAGAAATCGAGCACAGCGCTAGCTTTGAGGATTTTCATAATGCCATTACCCAAGCCTTCGGATTTGATGGTCAAGAGGTTGCCTCTTTTTATGAGAGTAATGACCAATGGGAACAAGGACAAGAAATCCCACTTTTTGATATGAGTGATGGCGGTGAGCCAACACGTACCATGGCAGACACCCAACTAAGCCAAGTGGTTTCTAAAGAGCATAGAAATCTTGTTTATATTTATGATTTTCTATCTATGTGGACTTTTATTATAGAGCTGGCCGATGTTGTAGAAAAACAGGTAGGAATTACCTATCCTAATTTAATGTTTGCACAAGGTGAAATCCCTGACCAAGCTATAGATCCTGAGTTTGTTGGGGAGTCTACAGATGGAGATTTAGATGATATCTACGGTGATGATACATTCCAGGACAATCAATATGGCAGCGGTGATGACTATGAGGATCTAGATTTTGATGAGACCTGGAACTAAAAATTAACAAAAAAACTAAAGAATAGTTGGAGCCACACCCATAGCAATGGGCCTATTATCTCCAGCATTTTTACCTTCAAAAAGGCTAAATACCACAACTTTATTTTATGATCAACTTATTTAATACCCACATTGCTAGTTTATCTATACATCGTGTTGGCAACAAAAGTAAAAGCGAACCTATACTGCTCTCTGATGATGTGTATAAGATGGATGACGAGATTACTCCGCTACTAAAAGAATTCTTTTTAAAACCTTTTAGAGATAAGGAAGAAAACTATTTTCATTTTGCAAGTGAGGCAGATTTAGAATTTCATGAACTTTTTAATTGTGCCAGTAAAATATTTGAGGATCCAGAGAGTGTACACCAACAAAGTAAAAAAATCACACAGCACTTGTATGATCAATCAACACATCAGCACATTAAAAGTGGTGAGGTGTATGTTGCTTATCTAGAAAATTTGCAAATTGATAATGAAAAAGTAAATGCGGTTGGTATTTTTAAATCTGAGCTAAAACAAGATTTCCTTCAATTTTCTGAAACGGAACATCAAATTAAAGCTCACCTTCAGCAAGGAGTTAGTCTAAGCAAGCTAGACAAAGGGTGTATTATCTTTAATGTAGAGAAAGAGCAGGGATATAAAGTATTATCTGTAGATAGTAATAGATATGATGCAAAGTATTGGCTAGAGGGATTTTTAGGGGTTGAAGCGTTTGAGGATGATAATTTCTACACCAAAAAATACTTGAAATTTTGTCAAAATTTTGCAAAAGACGTGGTTCTACCTGCAGAGGATAAAAAAGAAGAAGTATTGTTTATGAATCGTGCTGTAAACCATTTTGCCAAAAACGATACTTTTAACGAGGGTAATTTCATGGACGATGTTATAGAAAATCCAGATTTAATTCCCGAATTTAAACACTACAAAAACCAGAGCGCTCCTAAATATAAAATTGAAGATTTAACTACATTTCCTATCGCAAATACCGCTGTTACTGCAGCTAGAAAAAAAATAAAAAATGTGATTAGTCTTGATACTAATGTGCAGATAAAACTTGATTTTATAAATCCAGAAAGTGCAGATAAGTTTGTAGAAAAAGGGTGGGATGAAGAAAAGCAAATGTATTACTACCTAGTTTACTTCAACAAAGAGCAAAAGAGTTAAGATATTCTTTATAAACTACACCACTCAAAATAGTGTGACTTTACACACTCTGACTCTACGGCATTATTCCCTAAAATAAAATTTATTTTAGGGAATAATTTTTTGATTTAATTTAGTTGTTCTAATTTAGAGGAAATGATGAATAATTTCATATTTAAAATAATATGGTTTAATTAAAAGTGATTTATTCGTTTAAAATAAATAGTGTAAAAATTACGTAGTTCCTAAAAGCATATATTTAGATATAAACTAAATAATTTTATTAAAACCGCCTTCAAATACCTGTTAAAAAAAATGAAATGTAATTACTGTGAAGAAATTTTGAATAAAAATTATAGCTTCTGTCCAAAATGCTCTAAGAAAATTGAAAAGAGTAATTGGACGTCTTCATTCATTATAAAGTCACTCTTCACAAATTATATTTTATTACTAAAAAAATATTTTATTACTATTAAATTGTTGATTACTCACCCAGAATCAGTAATTGATCATTATATTAACCGCAAAGCATCTATAAATCCCCATTACTTTTTATTTATAAGTGCAGGAATTGCTGTATTTATTTCTCAAATCTATTTATTCTTTAACGAGGATCCAGAATATTTATTCTTTGGTATAAAATCCTTTAAGGGCATTAATATTTTTGCTTTACCATTATCAATAGCAATTTCCATTAAACTATTTTTTTTAAAAGATAAAATAAAAGCAATCCCCTATCACATATATAGTTTCATACTTTATTTATTTTCTTTAGTAATTTTAGAAATGGTTGTTTTTAGTGTTATAAATGATATTCTAAAAAATCAAATTAATTTATATTACGGCTTTTGGAATCCAACAGGTACTAATATTATCACTGGGATGAGTATTCCAATGATAATTTACTTTTTCTATGCCATTTGCAGATGGATAAAAATGAGTACTATAAAAATTATTAAATTTATTTTGTTCACTATTTTGACTTCATATTTATTATTCAATATTTTAATGTCTTTAAATCTCGCATTAAGATTTTATCTTATTGAAGACACCAGTCTTTATTATGAAGATTATCAATGTTGGGTTAATTTAATATTTGAAACGTGTTTCAGTAAAGATGACTGGTCACTTACTTTAAAACTCTTTAATTATGAATTATTATTTTCTATTTAATTTTTAGTTTAAAGCATTTAAAACTGTCAAATCTTCCCCAAAATAGTTCGATTTTACTCCCCTCTGCTCCAAGGCATTATTTCCTAAAATAAAAATTATTTTTGGGAATAATTTTTACTTGGATATTATAGATTGGTTTATTCCTGTGTTGTTGTCTTTCAGTTAATTTTTCTTGAACCTGATAAAAAAGTTTCTAAGAAATAATTCCTTTGTGTATACCCTCTATTAAACGCTGTTGCTCCTGCCCTTCTTGGGTACTATAATTTTACCGGTATTTGTAGATTTGCCGTTTATCAGCGAACAATAAATTTCTTTAGAATGTTTCCTCTCAATGTTCTTGCAGCAAAAAAATAACATCCTGATGTTAAATTACCGATTTGCAGCTTATTATCTATAAAATCAGAGGATTGCTTTACAACAACACCACTTAACGAATAAATAATATAGCTCTCGATTTTTTCCTCGGATTCAATAGTTAAATGATCTATTGCAGGATTAGGATATATGGAGACATCAGCTAAAAAATCCGTAGTGTTTACTGGGTCGTCATTTGATGCTAATAAATTATAAAAATTATTTGCAAAATAATAATTATCAACCTGTAACTCATAAAAATTTTCATTGCTATCAAGAGCGGTTGACGCAATAATATTACCTGTTAAAACATCCACTAATTTTAAATATGCACCTGTTTCATTCTGTACCCAAACAATATAAGTTTGCGTTTCCTGGTCGAAGCATAAACCCCCAATAGAATATCCAGTAAGATAACCTCCAATAACGCTGCTTTGATCATCTACCAGGGTCGAAGTTCCTGAAATTAAGTCAATCTCAACTAAGCGCAGATTTGTATAGTAAGATTGATAGACTTGACTATAATTTTCATAATCTGTATCTTGATATAATCCATATAATTTACCCCCACTTTGATTGTTAAATTCTAATGCAGAAAATCTATTTCCATCTTGCAAAACAGTTGGTGAATTAACTATTGTACCCGTTGATGCGTTGACACTGTATAATTTATAATCATTTCCATCTACACCAATAAAAATATATGTTCCTGTATTGGAATCAAATGTAGAATTACCTATTGCAACCGCATCAACTCCTGGCAATATTGAAATAGAGGTAATCTCACCAGTCAACAAATCAATTTCTCCAAAATGTTCAGCGGTTCCATCCCACCAAAGTCCAAAGGTTTTTTGTGTTTGTAAATCATATTCCATTTCAATAGGCTGAATGGAATTAAATGCTATGTTAGTTGTAATTAGATTAGCCAGGTCCATGGTATAGAGACGTTGGCTATTTTCAGTGTCATACCCCCAACAAATATACCTGCTGTTTTGTTGATCATAAGTAGAGGCTCCTGCCGCAACAGCAATTAACGAATTTGTGCTAAGGACAATTGAGGTAGAACCTGTCATTGGATCGATATTGACAACATCAAAGGCAATGGTGGAAGACCCATTAACTATTTTTTTTAAACCGTATAGAGTTTGGCTTTGTGCTATATCTGCCATAAACATAGCAGAGATATAGAAAAGAATTAAAAATAATTTTTGCATATTATGTGTAGATATATATTACAAAAATAAAAAATTTATTTCCATAAATAAAAATTTATACCTGAAGATAATTTCTTGTTATTACATCCAAATCTTCATTGAAATAGTGTGATTTAACTCCCTTTGATTCCAAATATTATTTTTGGAAATAATTTCTTATTATTAGTGATAAATCTTTATTAAAAAAGAACCTTATTTTATTTCCTGCAGTAAAACATCAACTGCTTTTTTAAGTTGAGCATCCTCACCTGTTTTT
>Ga0206128_1001378_pt1 | contig 24366 bp, 17 predicted proteins | sample Helgoland_Spring_7_FD_148601 | JGI IMG/M metagenome (GOLD analysis project Ga0206128, IMG submission 148601) | Pelagic subsurface seawater microbial communities from Kabeltonne, Helgoland, North Sea - Helgoland_Spring_Bloom_20160426_1 | ecosystem: Environmental > Aquatic > Marine > Epipelagic ... | reverse complement strand
AAAGGGTGTTTTTTGAAGGGTTATATGCCGAGTCGCGCTTCTAGTCTAGCAACACGCTCCTCAATAGTCAACTCTGGTGTGTTAGTGTCGATATTAAAGTAGTCTAGTATGCCCAGACAGATTGCCTGTGCCATCTGCTGTCGTGTCTCGTCCATCGACACCCACTTGTTCTCGTCCTCGTTAGAGAGGAAGCACCCCTCGGTTAAGATTGCTGGCATGTCACTATGTTTTAAAACGTAGAACCCTGCCGTCTTTACGCCCCTGTCCTTCTGGTCTGGGAATGCTTTGGTGTGCCTAGACCATACCTTCTTGGCTAGATCCTTAGACTTGGTTGATCCAGACGTAAACACCTCGAAGCCAGACGCATCTGATGTGGCTGAGTTAAGGTGCAGGGAGACGAAGATGTCAGCACCCCATTCGTTCGCCATACGGCAACGCTCAGGCAGGCTAGTGAACGTGTCATCTTCTCGTATCATCTGAACATCCAGATGCGGCACAAGCAAAGCTCGTAGCCTTAAGCCTATGTCGAGGACTGCGTGTGATTCAAAGTAGCCGTTAAATGATCCAGTCGCCCCCGAATCCTCACCCCCGTGACCGCAGTCGATTGTTACCTTCACTCGCCTTCTCCTATGACTATAGCTCTAGAGTAGCTCCACTGTGAGTAGAACCTCTGGTCTTTATTAGGTGTAAAGATACCCTCCTTAAACTTATAGCTCTCGCCCTTCAGCATCGTCACCGATGGCGGTGCGTATAGAGCTGATGTATTGGTGAGTTCGTCTCCTTCGTTTTGAGAGGACTTCAATCCGCAACTGGTCAGCAGGGGAAGCATCAATGGATAGATCAAATATTTCATCATCAAAGAAGTCTAGGTCGTTATAGAGTCTGCGAAGGTGCAACAGAGGCAGCACCCTCAGATATGCGGATGCCGCCAACAGTAGACCCTTGAACACACTCACTCGGCTGCGGGGAACAAGCTTACCTTACCAGAAGTTGCGATGCGTAAGGCGAATCCTACAACGCCAAGGACGCTAAGGATTGTGCCAGAGTTGGATGCTACCCACTCGCCCACTGCTGGGACAAAGAAGGATACAGCACCCGCTACCGTGGTAATGAATGCCAATGCGGCTGTTTTGGATTTGAATATACTTTTCATGGTTTTGTTTTTAGTTAGAGATTGTAATACGATTCTAGGCTCACGTTACAGATTATTTTGGTTGAATTTTTAATAACCCCAAGCTTGCCAGAAAATGCCGTTAAGGGAGTCTTCTCCTACTACATCGAAAGTCACACTTGTTGTTGATGAGGAAAGTGTGTTTATACTAATCAAGTCAGCTAGTGAACACTTACAGATACCACTGACAGAAACAACACCAGTGGGAAAAGCTGTTCCAAATGTTGCTGTATGCTGCCCGTCAGTTGTTGCCAATATAAAGCCATGCTTCATGATCAAGCCATTAGGGAACGTGATACTTTCTTCCCCAGCGTATGTTGCTGGACTGAATGCGTCTGGTAACCCGCTGTAGTTAGCCAGCGTCTCTGGCGTGACTACCTTTGCAGCGTCAGTGCCAGCGTCCACCTCTGCTTGTGTGGCTCGCTCTACTACGCCCTCAGTTGTTGTGTCTGCTACTGGCAGTGCAGCCCAATTACCAGATCCGCTTACGTCCGATGTTAAAACTTTACCTGCGCCTTGAAAGGTATCAACAAGTCTGAGTGCCGATCCTTGGATGGCAAACTCGTCATCTATAATGGACGGAAAATCATCGTTGGTTGAGTCAGCGAACACCCTCGCGCCATTGTGTATAGACCTGCCGTTGTCTCCAGCCACAAGAGAGTCTGTTGCCGTAGCTTGACAGTCAGAACCACCAAGTGCCACCGCGTTTGCTCCAGAGACAATGTTCCTAGCACCAGCGAATGCTCCAGCATTACCAGCAGATACGTTGTTATTGTTACCCCCAGCTACGATGGCGTGACTAGTTACCCCCGTAACCTCGTTATTTGTGCCTCCGATGACTGTGTTATTGTCAGCGGTTGATGTTATATCGTTGGAGATACCCCCAAGGATGCTGTTACGATTACCACCAGATGATATGTTCTGGTTACCAAAGACCACAGTGCTTACGCCATCAGCCACGTTGTTAATACCGCCAAGGACAACAGAGTTTGTCCCGCTTGCTGTATTGTTTTGCCCACCAAGGAGGGCGGAGTGTAAACCACTAGCCACCTGCGTTGATGCCGCACGCTTCATCTGTAGGTCTACACTACGATCTCCCCTAACGTCACCAGCCACAGTCCCATCGTCTGTTGCTTGAACAGCTAATCCTGCACTCTGAACTGTGCCGTTAGTTTCCGTTTGAATGGCTGAGTCTGCGAGATCGAGAGAATCATTAATGCTTGTGTTAAGCATTGCCTCGGTGATTGTGCCAGCAGCAGGGAGTGGAAGGTTTCCAAGGGTAACGCTTTTCTTGACGTTACCAGCAGCACTATCCTCAATAACAAGGAAGTCGCCGCTTACTGGAGTGGGCTTGTCAGTCAGTGCCGATATCTCATTAGCACTGCTCTTGTGAATGGCATCACCATCCGTTGCCGCCGCTCCGAACTGGTTAAAGGTTGCTGACTGAAGGTCGCCAGAGACAGCGTCCCTGTAAAGAAATTGGTCTGTAGGTGCAGGAGTCCCCGCGTCAGTTATGCTTGCGCCCTCAACGCCAGCCTTTACGTTAGCGGCAGTGGCTGAAATCTTGGCAGTGTTGGCGGTTACTGAGGTGTTAGCTGTAACAGCAGCCTCGAAATCTGCAACGTCTGCCGCAACTATACTTCCAGACTGTAGTGCCGTGTCTGCCAGATCCAAGGATGCGTTGATGCTGGCATTGAGATCAGCCTCGTCAATAGGATCTACAGTCAGCACCTGCGTGCCTGTGTCTAGTGAGACATACGTTCCCGTGCCAGCCTTAGTTACGTCAGTTGAGTTGTCGGTAGCAACAGGATCAAAGTCCACGCCACTCACTGGTATTACTTGGTCGCCTGTGTTTGTTCCGCTTGTGTTACCAATGACTATCTTCTCTGCATCAGTGACGAAGTTGTCGTCCACTCCCTTAGCTGGTTCGTAGTCCGTTCCAGAAACGAAGTTGGCTGCTCGGTAATCGTTAGCGTAGAGAGTGTTGACTGCGTTGTTGTCTGAGTTGTCTGTGCCAGCAGGATCTACGTTAAGATTAGTCTGTGCCGCTGCTTGGTCTGGAGCATTAGCCAGCTCGGACAGGTTATTGTCCTGTTGTAAGAAAGTTGAATTAGGAATCTCAGCAATGTCGCCGCTGCCGTCGAAGCCAATGAGGTTGTCTGCCGTGCCTGTTGATGCTGAGTCCTCGGTATTACCAAGGGTAAAGCAGTTGGCTAACTTGCGAGCCAACCATCTGATCTGCATGTTGAGCCTGTCAAAGCCTTGGTTCTCAAGTGTCTTTGCTGGTAGTGAGCCTGTCTCCTGTAGCACCACTGGCTGGTCTAGTGCTGGGGTTAGGAACACCTCAATAGCCACCGTGTCAGCATAGGGTAGGGACGTTGTGAACTGCCCTGCGCCTGTCGTCCCGTCACCAGTGAAGGTGCAGTAGTCACTTACTGCCTCGTCTGTTGAGATCAACACACCGTCAGCATACACCTTGATGTGCTGGTCGCTAACATAGTTAATCCCAGTTAATGGGTATGGCGTGGAGGTTGAACCATTCCCTGCAAAGGAAGCGGTGGTAGTTGTGGTGGATATGGACATTGGTTATTTGGCTTAATATTATGATATGGATAGGGTGAAAAGTCAACACTAGTCCTCGAACCTGTCTAGTAGCTTGGCTTGTTTGGTGATAATGGAATAGTATGTGGTAAAGTTTAGCGCCCTGAGCGGTGACCACTTACCAGCCTGCTTGACGATTTCGTTTGTCCCCTCCCAGAAGTCGCCCCTGTGGATCTTGGCTACGCCCCGAACCGTGGAGTTGATTGCTGAGAATGCTGGTATCTGTGCATCGTAAACACGAGCGCCTGTTGCCAGTGATGCTAGTGGTGCGGCTACCTCGCCTGCTATATACAGACCATTTAACGGTCCGAGAAGCATTGCCCGTAGATAATCAGAGCCTTCCAGCTCCTTGTCCTCGTCACCAATCATGCGCCACATGTCCGAAACAAATTGGAACATAAGTGGAAGCACCATGTGGGAGATTGCCATCTTGCGTGCGGCGTTCTTCCATCCGTTCTTTCGACCAGCAAAGGCATCAAACAAAGCCTCGTATGCTACTGCGTAGTATTGACGTGGTGATGTCTTATACATTGTGAACAGCTTCATTGCTGAGTTACCACCAGAGAAGGAACTAAGATCCTTCATGTCAACAGCCTGCTGCGATCTGTCCGTTGCCATCTCGAATGCAAGTATGGACTGAGACTCAGCCTGTTGTGGGGTCATGCCAGCCTTGATCGCCTCGTTGTATGCGTGCTTTTTAGCAGCCCAACCCCCAACTATAACTGGGACAATATCACCCACCTTACCAAACATCATACCAGCTTGGAAGCCCTTCAGGATATAGTTCTGCAAAGTGTTACCACCCTCCATCTTAAGTCCCTCGGCTACGTCACGGGTGTAACCGTCCCTGAAACGAACCTGAACGTAGTCCGTAGCAATCATCTCCTTGGCATTCTTGATGGGGTTCTTCATGAACTCAGCCTCATACTTCACCCAGTTACGAACACCCATGTCAAAAGCGTATGCGGGTAGTGACGTAAACTGCTTAATAGTGATGCCCAAGTCGTATGCCAGCGACCCGAAGGTGTGTGCCATACGCATATTGTCTAGCCACTTAATCTTTTTAGATTGTCTGTTCCCTCCGTCTGCCAGCCAAGCAATGCGCTCGTCTAATACGCCAAGCAACTCACCTCCAGCATAATCCTTAATCGCACGCCTTACATCCTTGTTGTGGAATGTAGCTCGCAACTCTCTAATGGGATCAGCCCATGACACGTAGTGGTTTGACTGTAGCATATGCTCCATGAACATATCCATTGCGTTAGCGTTTGGATCTACCTTGTTAAAGTTTGTAGCCCTGTTGAGTAACTGTGATGGCGTAGTGCCGAATGCCGTGCCGTTGCCAGTGATGTCAATATCGTCTACATCTTTATCAACCACCCTGCGAACGGGTGCGTAGAACTCAATCTTGGGAAGGTCAACGCCATGTTGCTTGCGATAAACAGCGTTCACTACATCGTAGTTACTGTCATACTGCTCGCTCATCCACTCAAGAACCTCCTTTGATTCTTTAGTCAGGAAGCTTTTTTCAAGGTTAGCCATAAGCTCCTCGCTGTATCCCTCCCTGATCATTGACTGCTTGATGCCGTCCTGACGGAACATCATTACAAGCGCCATGACCTGAGACTGCGAACGCTTAAGTGGTGCGGCTTTGCCCGTGTTCTCGTGCTTCCACTTGACCATATCCATGTCACCCTTCTTGGTTCTCTTGTTGGACATCTTAGCCTCATAGGCTGCCTTGATCAATTCAACGTCACGCTCATTCAGCCCAAGCCCAGCGGCATCAACCTCACCGCTAATGACGCGCCTTGCGACAATTATCTCAATGCTCTTGTTGGTGGTAGAGCCAGCCTTGCCGAAGTCAACCTTCTTGAATCCAGTGTCCTTGCGATCCATCATCTCCTTAGATATGTGTGATGAAAGCCTGAGTCCTTTCTTGTTAAAGATTTGACGCATCTTTGCTGAGTAGTTTTCCTGAAGGTTGCGGTCTGCCAGCTTGTTAGCGCGTGTTGCCCTGTGAACCAGCTCTCCCCACTTCCTGCTTATCTGGCTCTTGTAGGTTTCGCTCCCTGCATCCTTGCGGGACAGCATATTAAGCAGCCCCTCAAACGACAGGTTCTGAGCGTGGAAATGCTTTGGCTTATGCTTAAGCTCCTTAATTACTGACTGCTTATCCTTACGAACCCGCTCGTCATTCTCGTCAGACTCTGCCTCCGACATCATACCCCTACCACCAGACAATACATCTATGGTCATTGACTTGTTGGCTGAGTCATTAGCCTTGCGCTCCTGTGCGAGTATAGATCGGATGGTTCTACCCCGCTTGATCACAGTGCCTAATGTCTCCAGTAGAGACACGAGCTGTAAGGATGTCATGTCCTTCTGGTTTCCGTATGTCTCAAGCAATGCCACCTGTTCGTTAAGGGCAAGCGACTCGGCTGGAGTTGGTTGCGCGTCCAGTAAATCATAAAGCTCTGTAAGCTTTTTGTTCTTCTCTAGCGCGGTCATAGCGCCAAACTTCTTGATGATGGTTAGCTCTGTCTCCGTCTCGGGAGATAGCTTCTTCTTACCCAGAACCTTGTATGCATCCTTGATGGACTTGCGTGTCTCCTTACGAATCCACTCATCGACCACCTTATCCACCTTGGCTAGTGTCTCCTCTAAATATTTAAGCCTTGCCTCGTCACCCATAGTGAGAAGCTTTGCATCACCCTCTATCTTGCCACGTAGTTCCATTGGCATTGAACGCCTGATTGCACTCAGCTTTACAAGCGCCCTGCGTGCGCGAACCACTGGAGAGTAGTCACGCTTCTGCTCGGCGATACGCTCATCAAGCCACTCCTGTGACTTCTTACGTGCAGCTGCGCGTCCCTTGCCCATCAAAGCCTTGGCAGCCTTCAGATCCTCCTTGCGATTTGATACGCTAACTATCTCAGACTCAAGTGCTTCCATCATTGTGCTGACGGAATCATCAGAGATTAAGCCCTCGTTGAATAACTGTGTTGCCATCTGGTCGGGGGACTGTGTGCCTCCGTAATACATTGGGGGCAGACCAGCAGCCTGTTCGTATTCTCCAGCAGTCAGCTCATCATCACCCTTGCGGCGCTTAGCGGCAGAGATAGACTCCATGCCACCCTCGGACAACAGAAGCTCTGTAACTGGTTGCGCCTTGAGTGACACCAAGTCCTCGTTAGACAGAACATCACCGTAACGGTCATATACTGCATTCTCAGCAGCCTCAACTCCCTCTCGGCGCATTGCCTTAGCCTCCGACCTCAAGTCGCCTATAAGCTTCGCATCTACGATCGCCTCCTGTGTTACATCTTTACCAAACGCGCTGATGATACGAGGCACATCACGGCGTAATGATTCAATACGTCTAATGATACCCTTCATTACCGTAGCCACACCCTCTGGATCTCTCATCCGCATGGCAGCATTTGTGATGATGGTATCATTCATGCGTGCGTCACCGACAGAGAAGGCGATCTCATCCCTGCCAGCATCGAACCTCTGGCTCAGTGGGATCACGTTGCCGTCTGAGTCGTAGGTTACTGGGTCGGCTGATTTGATTTGGGATTTTTTAAAAGCAATATGCACCCTTGAGAAAAGTTTCTCATCAACCTCTTTTCTGACTGCTGAATCTTCTTTCACAAGCTCGCCTAATATGTTGGCTTCGCTTGTCGGAACGTCAATCATTGGGTTTGTTATCACACCATCATTGCCATCAGCTAAAGCCATTTCTTGCAGGTTTTGAAATCCTCCTTTCTTGAATAACTCGGAGTCAACCCTGCCAACATCAGTTAGCGGGTTTGACATCTTCAAGTAAAAAGCATTAACATTCTTTCCATAATACCCAGCGGAGTCTTTGCTTTCTGTAAGGTAAAAACTGCCCTCGTATTTGTCATATAGGAAATTATCTCGAATGAATGAAAAGGACGGTGACTCAGACGTTCCTTCATCAAAAATATCAAACTCTTCATCAGTCCCGTGATAAACCTTCGGACTGTCATACCCCGCCGCCTTAGCAGCCTCGTCCACCATAGCCTGTTGCTTGGTGGTGTCACCTGCCTCAACCGCTGCTAGGTAGGCTGCGTCTTGGGCTGGGGAGATAGAGAAGGATACGTCTGGATTGAATGCCGACCTTGGTCTATTCTCTGTGTCGAAAGGAACAATAATATGGACTGTGTTCTCATCCATCCCCTCCATGTCAGGGAACTTGTTTGTCACCCTCTTGTCGATAATGCCATCAAAGCCAAGCTCCATAAAGAAGTCACGTATGAACTCACCAGACGCTAAATTACCTTCACTGTCCTCAACATAATTGACTTCATCCGTTGATCTTAAAGCGTCTTCAATGTCAGACAGCCTGCCTCCCTCTAAAGCATACTCATCAAGTGCTGTCATAATGGCTGACGTATCCACACTCTCATACTGGTTAGATAGCGTGTCAACAGCCTCGTAGATTGCATTCATATCTCCAGCCTCGTCTGATAATTCACGCATTTTGTCTTCAATCATGTAGTCCTCTACATCATCAAGCTCTACACCCTCCTCCTCCATGACAAGCTCAACAGCTTCCTCTCTGTATTGTTCTAAATCCAGAGACTCATTAGGATCAAAGTATGTGCCACCAACCTCGGCAATTACCGCAGGGTTACTCATTGGTATATACATTGGATATACTTGCCCCCCACCCGTTCCACTCAAATCTTCTCTGGCTAAAACCTTTGCTGCCTCGTATGCCTCGTCATAAGTATCAAAATCTTCTTCTGTTTCTTGGGCTATCCTTTCAGCCCTCTGCTCTATCCTGCTGGTTAGGTCTGCTCCTTCGCCAGCGTAGTTCTCGTTTACATCTTCAATCTCTGTGGACGCATATATAGCCGAACCCCAGTTGCCTTCCACGTTGCCTTTTACGGACTCAAGTTTTTCAAACTGATGAGTAGAACCATGATATGCACCAACCACAACCTTGCCAGAGATGGTGTCATCCCACATAACCTCCTCTGGGCGAATGTATTCAGAACCCTCAAGAATGTTGTTGGTTTCACTGTCAGACAAGTCCCCAATAGACATAGAAGCCTCGCCCATCATGGCTTGTGTCTCAGTATCTACGTCCCGCTCAAACTGCTCCTGTGCATTAGCTTCTACTAGCGTATCGTAGAACTCATTAAGCTGACCCTCTGTGACCTGACCTGACCTGATAGCCTGCTTGAATGCCAAGTTGCGAGCGAACACCTTACCAAAGAAGTCCTGCATGGCTTGGTAGAAACCCTTAAAGCTTCCAGCGTTAGCCTTGCGAGCCTTAGCCATAGCTGACATCTGACGACCAACCACATCACGCATAGCGGTCTTCTCGCCATTGCGTGTGCGTAGTAGCATAACCTCTGAGAACTCAGCAACAGCCTCGTCCAGAGCGGTGAAGTTGTCTGCCGTTGTTCCCTCTGGCATAAAGCGAAGCTCCTTACCATTACGATCCGTCTTGCCCTCCAGACTCTTGTCTAACTCCTTGAAGAAGTCATAAGTCTTTGCCAGCGTAGTAGCTCCTGAATCCAAAGCACGCTTCCATGATACGTGTCCGCGCTCGTGAACAAGTGTCATTGCGCTTGTGCCTGCGTATGCGCGGTTGGTATATGACTTAACATCCTCTCCGTGAACAGCTTGGTTTAAACCAAACACAGATCTGGACATTCCTCCATCACCACCATTTAAAATCTCTTGACTTTCGAGCTGCTCAAGTCTGTCAACCTGATTACGCAGGCGACCCTCAAACTCTGGGAACGCCTCAAGCAATCCCCTTACGTCCATCTTGTTGCCAAGGTCTAGCTCTACTTTAGCACCCTTGTCGCCAGTCTCCTTAACGTCAAGCATTGCAGCTTCGATCATGGTGGACATCTCGTCAAGCTGTTCTTGCGTAGCCTGATCTTGAAGCTCCATGTATGAGAACACCGCTTGTGCGGCAGCCTCTGGGTTATTATCAATGCGGTCAAGGACATCTCCCGTCTGTGGGTCAACGATATCAACAACTCCATCCTTCTGCTTGTCTGCAACAATCATTGGGAATAGACCAGCGCGTTTGAGGTTCTCAATAGACGTAAGCTCCTGCTCCTCACGTAGCATCTGAGCCTCTACTGCGTCCTTAGCCTCATCAGAGTTTGGATCTGCATTAGCGTTAGCGATCTGCACCGCCTCTACTGTCTCAGCGATTGTCTCAGCGTTATCAATACGGTCGTTATCAACAGCGGACACGCCGTTCATTGCCCTGATCTCACGGGGAAAACTCTTGTATGCCTCCGCACGATCCTCTACGCGCACACCGCCAACGGCTGCTGTGACACCAAGCGGAGCTACTGCCACTGCTGTAGACAGATACTGGTATGCAAACCCATCAAACACTCCACCCTCGCCCATCCATTGAACGTCTGGGATTACCTCGCTAAATGAAGAACCCATCATCTGGACTAGCTCCTCCATATATTCCTGACCCATCTCAACATTTGTTTCACCAAAGTTGGCTATTGTGAATCTACCAACACCACGCGCTAACTTATTGTTAAACAGTCGGTTAACCTTTTGCATTGCCCCGTTAAGCATTGGCGCTTTACCTATAAATGCAAGCGCCTGAAGTCTTTCCAACATCATGTTGGGAACTGTCGTGATCATCGCTAGCGCATCAGCATTGTTTGCTGCCTCCTCTCTAGACCCTCCGTTGTCGAGTATCCTCTGTCTGAACTTCTCCCTGCTCGCTCCAAACATTGTAGACCCAACAAGTGGTAGTCCAGCGTAGGGGATAAACAGCATTGCCGTTGTCGTTAGCGCGGCGGGAGCTGCGTAGACACCAGTCTCTATTGCGCCCATGACACCACCATCAAAGTGTGGTTCAATGGGGTTATAGTCATCCCTGAAAATTCTTTTTACATCAGCAACAAAGTCGGAGTTTTTTTGCAGTGTCTTGGCAAGTATCTTATCCCGTGCGGCATTCTCCTTCTCCCTTGCGGCTGCCTCATCACTACCGAAAAACTTAGCGAAGCCATATGTTCCACCCTCCCTGACTGCGTGACCGATGCCTGCTGGTGACTGCTTAACAAGGTCTCCAACAGAATCCATGACCTTGCCAGTGTTTCTGTATGAACGAGCCAGCGTCCGTAGCGGTGCTACATTAACACCCAGTGTTTCAAGCATTTCTTCGACCTTGGGGTCTGGATTAGCTAGAACAACCTCCCTCAGTAGACCAAGGTAGTTCTCATGCTCCTCGTCATTCATGTCGCCCTTGATCTGGTTGACGTAATCCATTGCCTTGTCAACATCACCACCCATCAGGCGCTCAAAAGTTTTCTTGGCGTATTTGTGAGAGTCTCCGTATTGATCCTGTATCTGCTGTGTGTATTCTTTATACGAATGCAACATGCTCTGCTTGCGCTCTGGTGACATGCCAGTGTCCTCCTGCGTCTTTAGCCAGTTCATGAACCCCTTGCCATCCAAAGAACCTACTAACGCCACGTCCTGTAGCGATTGGTGAAGTGATACATTAGCAGCACGCTTATCCGTATCGGTCTTGATCTGCTCGAATAAAGCGGCATCGCTATCTCCACCCTTACCCTCGTAATATTTATTGGCAAACTCAAAACGAGCCTGCTGATATTCGTTAACGTCTTTGGGTATACGACCAAGCTTAACCTCCATTAAGCCGTTGATCAACTTGCGTTGCTTCTGAGCTGTGGATAGTTTTGGCTCGTAGTTAGTAAGGTCTCTTACCCCGCTGTAGACAGTGTCAAGCCTCTCTTTAACCCTAGCATCCTGCTCGCGCTTCTGTTCCTTAATTGGTTCTAAAGCCTTGTCCTCGTATGACTTAGATAGTTCGTTTGTCATGCCTTGCGGCAATTCAGACGGGAAGGGGTTTGGGTCTTGAAACTTTTCTTCCTCGGTGAGAGGCATTACCAATCCAGTTCCGTCAGCTATTGAGTTGTCCATGATTTGTGTTTACTTGTTGAACAGGTCGGCTTCACTCTGGCGGCGCTTCTGTAGTCCCTCCAGAACCTTGCCACCAGCCTTGTTATAGGCTAGTAACATATTTGATATCTCGTCTATTGAGCGAGTTCCATTGGCTGTCAACTTTGCGATAGATCCTGTATTGTAATCAAAAGAAGTCAACGCTGAAATCTGGTTTTTAGTCAGTTTATACCCATGTTTTTTAGCGTGCTTAACCACCCTGTCTTCGTGTGACTTCAGCTCCTTAACAAGCCTCTGCTCAGCTTCCTGCTCGGTAATGGATGTCTCGCCCTCAAGCGCTCTAGTTCCATAGCCAATACTCGTTTGTGAGTAGTCGCCATACGCCTGCTCATTAAAGCCCTCAAACTGCTTAACCATGTTAATCAGGTCTCCGTCAAATCCACCTACGGCAGCAGACTCCTTTTTCTCACCCACAACAGAGTCGTCACGGGTATCTGTCCACCCCTTGGAGGGTCTTGATGAGAACTGCTTGCCGTCTGGTGACATGTAAGTGCGCGGATGACCAGCTTTCTTAAAGCGAGAAGGAAGGTGACCGTCACCGTCTTCGTTTAGATGACCAGCCTCGTAAGCTGCTCGGTAGTCATAGTAGTGCTTAAAATCATCAGGTCTTGGCGATAATCCGTTTAGCTTAGCATACTTTGAGTAAGATGCAAAAAACTCAGCGTCATCCTCTGATACTGGTTTGTATTCCATTGTCTGATAAATTGTTTCCTGCCAGCCAACACTTGGGTCGCCAACCATAGCAACATCTGCAGCCATTGCGTTCACCTCAAGTTCGCTTTTGTTTGTAATGTCTCCGCTGTCCATGAGCTTTTGAAGCTCCGCATTTTGTCTGCCCTGTCGTTGAAAGATTAGATCCTCCTCTCGTTGCCATTCTTCTCCAGCAGCCTTGTCTTCGTATGTGGAGACAACCGTCTGTTTTCCACCCTGTGTAATAGCCATAGCCATATCACGCTGAAACTTGGTGCGCCCGTGTGACCTTGGCGTGCTTTGGTAGAGTTTCTTAAACATGGCGAGCTTAGCAGCTTCAGTTACTTCCTTCTTGCCGTTTACCCGCTCCGTAGCCTCGTTAATTTTCTCAACGCCTTCTTCGTCAAAGTATGCGCTAAGGTTGTCTGGGTTATTAAGAAACCCCTGATTTAAGTGGTAGCCGAGAGTCCTGTTTTCTACCTTTGGCTTTATCTTCTTATGGGATTCAAGCTCCCTTTTAAACATGCGTTGCTGCTGCTCAAGGACTGTCCCTTTTCTGTCCTTGATCGCAACCTCCTTACCCTCCCTGAGTGAGTCAAGCTTGTTAATCATTTCCGTTTTCATCGGGCTGTCGTTTAACCGACTTAACATGTGTTTGCGCTCAGCATACCCCATGTCTTGGGGTTCTCCGTTTGGCTTGTATGAAGCCAGAGACGCATTAAACCTAGCCGCCATAGCCTCCTGCTGGGCGGGTTCATTGTAAAATTGCTGTAACACCTCGTTATTGCGTGTTGTAAAATATCTGTGCATGGTCGCAGAGGTGGTAGCGTCCATCTTACGGTCTCTCATTATGGTGGAAAGATCACCTACATCCTTAACTTGATTGCCGTCAATTAGGTTTTGAACATCATTCACATTATCCATCTTATCAACGGACACAAGGCGCTTAGCCTTTCCAATCTGGCGCTCCAGTTCTTGGTCGCTAATACCAGTTATCTTACCAGCCTCAGCATCATCAACAAACTTTTGAGGGTTATCTGCCATGCGGTCTCCCAAGTCACTCAGTGTGTCCTCATAATCAAACTCTGTGGTTAACTCCAAGCCGCGAGCTGTAGTCATACTACCATTGGCGACACCCTTTTCTACCACCGCTCTAGCCTCTTCATTGCGCCCCCTTGCGCGAAGGTCTGCTATGCGTATCTCTTGAGACTTAGACGCATTAGTTAAAATTGTTTTGTGTGCCGTGCGTGATACATCTATGCCGCTTTTTCCCTCAAACTGCTTGAAATATGTGTTGGCTTGATCTCTTAACGTCCCAGACATGTCCATCTTGTCCAACTCGCCACGTTTGCTCTCCATGAGTTTGGTGTATTCATCCCTCCATTTTAGTGCATCATTTGGATTAGACATCATCTTTTCCTGAAAATCTGAGTATGTTTTATCCAAGTCCAACTGTAGGTCTGCCATCTTCCCTGCGTTGTGCTGCCTTTCAGCCTCCTCGAATAAGCCAGAGACCTGTATCCCTGCGCCCTCCAAGTCCTTGCCCATGCTGGCAAATGCTTTTCCAACTTGACTGGCTGCACCAGCGCTCATGTTTACACGGGTGTTGCCACCCTGAACCATTTTGTAATCAGGTAATTCCATATGTTTAAATTATTTTATCCTTCGTCTTTTTTTGTTTTTAGCGCCTTGGATAGATCCACCCCAGCCTTTGCCGTCTTGGCAGCGCCAGATGCTAGTGTGCCGTAGATTGAATACTTGGATGCTGTCTGCGCCTGCTCGCCCTCCCACAAGCTCATCTGAGCCTGCCCCCGAAGCTGCTCAGACCTTGTCGATGCGCTGTTCCAGATGTCGTCTACGTCCTTCTGTAGCCTTTCAGCCTTGTCCGTAAGCATACCAGCTACCGCTCCAGTCTCCTGAAGTCCACCCCTTGCGCTCTTAGCTCGATCTCGCGCTATCGCTCGCCTGTTGTTCTCACGTTTGCGGCGCATATTCTCCTGCGCTGTCTCCTCCTCAAACTTGGCTTGCTTTCTGGCTTGGTCTGCGTTCCACTCTGCGGACATCTGAGCGCCCTTTGCTGCCGCCTTTTGTCCTTGCACGGACATATATGTTCCCCCGATTGCTGATGCGATGGATACTGATGCTGCTATAACTCCCCACGACATAATATTATTTTGGTGTTGACTCCCTATACTGAGGGAGAAATTTTTGGTTTTCTAATTGTAAATGATTGAGTCTGGCAGGTTCAAGGATTTGCTCTGCTATTTTCTCGACATCGGTTTCATCAGTGATATGGAAGGTTGTCCATACCACATCTGTGAGCGCATGTCCAGCCCTCCTTGTGTTTGGCTTAGTTATTCCCGTGTATGGTGCTTCGAGGATTACGCCACCATCATCACTTGATATCTTGATAGCGCCCTCTGATATAACAAATGGATGCTCCGTCTTGTGAACCATTGATGTGAGCATAGTCCCCGCTGGGATTCGCATCTCACGTATATACATGCCCTCGGTAAATTTGTGCGTGATTGTGATTTCAGCGCGGGGGAGGTGCAACAGGGCAACCTCAAGGTCGTCCAGAAGTTGGTCTCTCTCCTTTATTTCTGCAATCTCGTTCATTTCAGCATCAGGCTAAGGTTTGTGGCGCTGTTGTCGATAATCTGGAATCCCCAACGCTTGGCGCATATCTTGCCAAGAGTCTCAGACCACGTAGTTCCCCTGATGATTTGATACTCATCCTCCTTGAGTATGGAGAGTATTCTGTCCATCATAGCCGTAACGGCTCGTAGCTTGCGTATGGGCGACTTGAATGCTGGATTGGTAACCAGATGCTCTAGGAACGCTACAGCGACTCCCTCGCTCTTATATGCCCATACAGCGCATACTGGCTCATCGTCTACCGAGGTCACTAGACCTAGGGTCTGGAGTTGTGAGAGGTGAGGGACTGGACACCCAGAGTCCTTCCACCACTGAGAGATTGTCTCGTAGTCTTTATCTTCAAATTTAGTTGTGCTTACCATCATGACTTTGACACAGTAAACGATTGAATAACAGCTTGCAAGGTAAAAGGATAGGGTTCATCATGTTTAACGCGCCAGTATTTCTGCCTAGCGTATGAACTCTCATGAAATACTTCGATCCAGCCGTCCTTCAGCGGGACAGATTCGTCCATTGTCTCACCAGCGGTGTGGTAGATTAGGTCTTGATAGTCCTGACCGTCATGTGCGACAGAACCTCCAAGCGACCTCCAGACCATCAGCTTTGAATCGTAAAGTTGCTTGCGCTTCCCATAAGTGTCGCCTCCTTTAAATTGAACCTCCAGATCGAATGGCTCAAACTCGGATGTGACTGGTAGACCCACAAGCACTGTATCTGCGGGAACGCTTAATGTAATTTGGTTGCCGCTTACAATGTAACTACCTTTGATGCCGTCAGCCAAAACGCATACAGTCTCACCCTCAAGGTGGTCGAGTCCAGTGATGGTTATCAGTCCAGATCCAGTGGTCTTCACCGCTGCGTCTAGATACCACATGTTGTCAGCGTCACCAGCATTCTGTTTGGTGGTGTTACCTACTTGGAAGTGTTCAATGTGTCTGCGTGTAGTGCCGTTGATCGTGCGCTCCACGGAAACCCAGACCTCGTCCTCGTCCGTGCTTTCGTTGCCACTGGATGGCAGCACAGCAATAGACTCAAAGTTGCCGCTCTGTGTGGTGTATTTACACCAGCCAGTAACCTCTAGCTTTGGCTCGTAGATCATGTGGCAGAGCGTCCCGTCCTCCTGCACTGTAAATGCTCCCGTGTATGGCTCTCTGAGGTGTGCCATCTGCAAGACTCCGCTGGAGAACAGGTGTGGACATAACAGGCTAACCTCCTCACCAGTGTATCCATCCTTGTCTAGCGAGTAGGAGATCATGTTGAGCGTTGTCCTGCCACGCTGGAGCGTTAGCAAGCTGTCACGCAGTGGAAGTGCCGCCCTGTGTGCTGATCCCATTGACTCGTTCCAGCGCACGATGGGTAGGTTCTCTGGCGACTGTGCCTCGTCCTGTTTACGTGTCGTTAGGACACCCTCAACTGAAGCAGTGCCGACAAATAGCTCGCGCTGAGTAGTCACCCACTGGACGGACGACTGATCCTCGGAGAGTGTCTCCACGAAGAATGGTGCATCTGCCAGTGTGGTTGCAGCCAGAAAGTTATCGTAGTTATTGATCTCGGAGTAGAAGAATGCCTGTGGCTTTTTCTTCGTGCCAGCAAAGAGCAGCCTGTTATCGAACAGTGCTATCGTCCGTGGGAATCCTTGGTATGTTGAGAATGCTGACTCCTGCCATGACACCGCTGCCGTTGTCTCTGGCATGTCGGTAGTAACCGTAGCCACCACGTTCTGTGCGTTTGTGACCGTATCAATAGTTGCCACCCCATAAACACTGGCTGAGAGGATGGTAAACGTGTGAACATCTGTTTCAGTGCCTCCGTTGTAATGTTGCGCCCCAAGAACCCTCACTAATGCTGGCTCGCCCCCCTCGTCCTCCTCGACAAGATAGTTAGCATCATCTTGACTCACTAGTGATCTTATTGTAGACCAGTTCGTGCCACCGTCCACGCTTCTCTGGATGAGATACTCGCCAATCCAGTTGCCCGTTGTCTTAAAGTTCCATTGCCCACTTACGCTTTGTTCTGGCATATTAACCACCCCGTAGTCAAAGTATGATGGAGCATCAGAGGGGTCGGTAATATTATTCCAGTTGTCGGCATCTATCGCTGGATTGGCATTGACGCCCGTTGTTACACCAACACATATAAAAGCTAATCCACCATATGTTACCAAGTCATCAACAGCATAAACACCAGCACTCCAAGCAGTTAAATCATAATCTTGTATGCAGGTGTAGTATGACGTGCGAGTTCCAGATGAAGTGTAGACCCTTGTTCTCCTGCTTGTATTATCAGCACCATAAGTCCCAGACGTTATTGGGTTAAAACTAATGTATTTGTCGTTGGCGTTGTATAACTCTGGATAGTAGTTATCTGGATTGTTCGAGATGTCCTCTTTACATGAAAACGACCTAGTCTCAGATAGATACTTTAGCCTTAGATCGCTGCCAACGTGTGTCGCATCAAACGCATCAGCACTAGCCGTTATGGTTATGCTTCCAGATGAGGCACTGGGTTTTAGCGTCACCACAGTTGAGTTAACGTCTGGATCAACAAACGGCAGGTTCAAGCTGGCATCGGTATATGTCCAGTTGTCATCAGCAAATCTTGTTAGCTTGGCGACAGGATGGTTAGGATGCACGATGTAGACGACATCGTTCACGGCACGTATCTGTAGCTCGTATAATTCTGACTCAAGGTAGTTAGTTGAAACCTCTAAGGGATTAGGTAGGTCGTTTGGATCTAACACCTGCTGATCGTTAGACCAGAAGCGGATGTATTGCTCGCCAAACTCTAGGATGAACTTGGTGTTCACTGAGAACTGGAACGGATGCAGGACGCAAGCCTTGTCGTTATTCTTGGCGTAGCCTAAGTGCTTAGTGCCAGCACGTTTCTCAACCTGTCCGTATCTGGTTGGGATAAAGTTTTCACATGTCCGTGCAGCAGACTTGTAGTTGCCAAGGTCGTAGCGTCCCTTGAGAACTTCGCTCCAGATGCCACCGTTAAATTTTATGTATGCTGAGTCCATTATAAATCTGCGTATGCGACTCCGCTGCCGCTATTCCAAAGTGTGGTAAGCTCGCTCGAATCTAATGCCCTGTTCCAGATACCCACAGAATCAATTAGTCCCGCCCGTGATGATACTGAGCTTGTGTTAAAGCTGAATAACTCAAACCTTGAGGTCGTGTCGGCAATGATGCTCGGCGCAGTCCCCGTGTCTACTGAGGCGTTGTCTATATATAAGGTGGATGTGCCACCAGCGACAAATTTCACGACAACAAAATGCCACGTGTCCAGTGCGCGTGCGGTAGATTCCAGCGTGATGCTGCTCGCAGACCCGTCTGCTGATGCAATAAATCTCAGCGTTCTTAAGCCGCTCGGCTTGTATAAAATATATGACTTCTGGTTGCCAGTCCCAAGCCATTTACTAACCAGCGCAAAGTTGTCCGTTGCACTGGAGAAGTTGATCCAGCCAGCTATTGTCATGTCGCCAGTTATGGAAAAGCTTGCATTGTCAGCATGATAGAGGCTGTCAGTTCCTGCTGATGCCTTGTTGGCTGCATCTCCCACCTTCCCCGTTGCCGATCCTATCGTGCCGTTCTCTGTGAGATCCAGAGAGCCATGCGCGTCTGATCGTGTGCCAGACGCCTCCTCAAGATCATACCAAGCGACTAAGCCAGCCTTGATGCCAGTGTCTGCTGCTGCGAATCTGTAGGGGTTGATTATCATTAAGAGGAATGGAAGGCGTTATAGCAGTGGAGTCCGAACTGCACCATATCTGCGTTGAATGCCGATACTGTCATAGTGTGAGAAACGCCAAGGCAATCCTTAACGGCAACCTCGTCAGTACCTAACATACCAGCATTCGATACCAGAGTCATCATCCGTGTGAAGGCGTTCTGGGATAGTTCCGATGTGTCATACTTGATGCCGTTGATCTCAACGTGTGCGGGTGTGCGCTCGTCTATCTCAGCCTGTGTGAGAGCTACTGCGCTCCAGCTTGTAGTTGCGGTGTTGTCTACAGTGTTGTAGTTGACAGCATCCTTTACGAGCTTGTGCGTGGCACTGTCGTAAGTTGGTTTTGCCTCTGTCACCTCCAGAAGCAGTGTAAGCTCTGGGTCAAGGTTGGGGATCTCCGCACCCTCGTCAGCAGGGTATGGCTTTCCAGTGGCTAATACGCCGTCAGTGCTGTGATAGATTGTGTATTTATTCATGATTGGTTGAAGTAGAATTTGAGTCCCGTGCCAGCCACTGTCGCCCCGACTGAGTCGCAGAATAACTCGATGATGTCGCCCTTGGCGTATGCCGTAGTTGACAATACTGCTGCTGTGGCTGCCGTCACTGATGTCTTTTCAGTTGCGTCAATCGTTGGCTTGGTGCTGAAGATTGTCGTTCCATTGAGGTGAACGTCAGCGGTTAACGTGCTGCCCGTGGGTGCTGTGGTTACGCCGATGAGAATCTCGCTGAACGTGCCAGCCTTCTGCGCGTGGAATGTTCCCAGTGGTGTGGCGGTCGATGCCGTCAAGTCGGTTGTCTCGTCAGAGACTGCCAAGCCCATGTCGGTGTTTGCGGTTCCAGATGGTGTTGCCCATGTGCCGTCACCACGCCAGAATGTGGAAGCACTTGCGCTTGTGCCAGAGTTGAGATTGGTTACTGGTAGGTTTCCTGTGATATCTGCCGTAAGATCAACGTGTTGCAATGTAAGTTGTTGTGTGCCAGAGATAGTAACGTAGTCACGACCACCACTTGCTGCGATAGTCACCTCATTATGATCCCTTGCAGCTATATCCACTCCGTCAACTGTGCCTGTCACTGTAATGTTGCCAGTGACTCCTAGTGTTGATCCGTCATAAGTAAGATTGGTGTTACCTTCGATTGTTCCGTCACCTGTCCAGACACCGACTTGATTGTCCACTGGTGTGCCAACCTTGGTCACATCACCACCTCCAGCAATCGTTGCCCATGTGTCGTCACCTCTGAGGTATGTGGTAGCTGATGGTGTGCCAGTGGCTACGATGTCAGTGCTTGCTACGTGTGTGTGCGTGGCAGCTGCGTAGTCTGTGGTGTCGAATGCTTTGACCTGTGCTAGGTTGGTAACCTCTGAGTCCATCAACGCTCCCGCTGCCGTGACGTTAGTTACATCTGTTACGTCTGCCGTTGCCTCAATGCCGTCCAGCTTGGTCTCGTCTGCTGTGGTAAATGATGCCGTGGTGGCATCTAGCACTGCTGAGTGAGCTTGGACGTTAACTCCGATGTCAGCGTCTACCAGCGTGGTAGGATCGTTAACCTCTGCGCCAGTAGCAATACCATCCAGCTTAGTCTTGTCCCCGTCAACGAATGCGCCTTCTGCTGGCTTGACTTGGTATGTAGATAGGTCTTGGTCGCCCGTGTTAGTGCCAGAGGAAGTTCCAGTAAAGTTGTTAGCTGTGAGGTTGCCGATGTCGTCAATGCTTGCTCCGCTATTCTGGATGGTCTTACCACCAGTCCCGTTAAATCTTGTGATGGCGTTATCAACTGAGCTTACGTCACCCACTACGTCACCACTGCCAGCCACTACTCCCCACTCTGCTGTAGTTCCATTAGACTTGAGAACTTCGTTAGCCGCTCCGATTGGTAGCTTTGCTGCCGTGTCTGCTCCTGTGCCGACTACAAGGTCGCCAGCAGCGTCAAAGATAGCGTCCGTGGATACATCACCGCCAGCAGCTACGTCTCCAGCCTCCCACTGTCCCTCTGTGTCGTTCCACACGACTGCCTGTCCGTCCGTAGCCCCTGTCTGGAGCAGGTCGGTAAGTTCGTGCTTGTGTGCAGCCACTGAGCCGCTTGAGGTAGATCCAGAGCCAACTGTGGCGCTTCTGCTGCGGCTTAACCCCGCTGGGTTGCCACCAAGGATAGCGGAAGAACCCATCATCCTCTGCATGAGGTTGGTGTCCCTGCTGCCAGATGCCTTGGCATCGTTGTGAATAGCCTTAGATAAGGCTACGGTGTATTGCCTTTCCAGAGCAATGCCTAGCTCTGTATTACCAGTGAGTCTGCCACAGGTAATGCTTGCTAGTTTAAATGATAGTGCCTCCACAAATGAAGGCGAAAAGAGATTGGTGTCGGTGATCTTGGCAACGTATGTGATCGTTACTACGTCATCGTTTGTGAGAAGGTTTGTTCCTTCTATAGAAAAAAGTTGTGAGGAGGCTTCGATGTCCTCTCCATTGACATCCTTGAGTCGGATGCAGTCGCTAGGTAGTGCATATTGATGATCCCATCCAAATGGTGGATCTTCGGCAAGCTTGGTGAGCGTGACCCTCTTGCCAGCAAAGTTCCAGCGGTGTTCTTCCAATAACAGTTCAATCGCGTGATCGTATTGATCGTTCATTACCACCGCAACTGGATCGGTAGTTGATTCGATACTGGTAATTCGACCCTCTCTAAATTTGGCGAGAGCTATGTTGGCGATATCTGTTTTATTGGGCATAGTAAAAATAGGCGGGAGCAGAAATTAATCTACTCCCGCCCAGTTAGGGGTGACTAGTTGTAGTCGATGTAGGTAATAACAACGCGAGCTGTATTGCCAGCAGTTACAGTAGCTAGAGTAGTCGCTGTAAGAACGATCTTCTCATCACCAGCAGGGACTGCGTAGAGTCCACCGTCAGCGTCAACGTCTACCTTGGCGGCAGTTGCGAGGCTGAGTCCAGTAGCTAATGCGGTCGGTGCGCCAGAAGTTCCAAGGTTGCACGTAAACGTGCCGCCAAGGTCTTCAGTAATGATGTATGACTCAGCGAGGTTGATAAGCGCACCAGTAGGTAGCGTTACAATTTCGATGATGTCATTATCCACTTCTGCACCGTCAACGGTAACAGTAGCGTTACACTGACGAACCTTGCCAGCAAGGAGACGACCGTCTACACGGTTGTCGCCATTTTGGCTTTGGGTCGTTGCGAGGTTTGATTTAAATGTAGCCATAATATTTTATTTTCTATATTTATATAAGGTTAATAATGTGCGATTAAGCGCGGTCAACATTGATCTGGATAACTCCCTCGTCATCAAGACGAGTTCCGCCCCATGCCCACTCAGAACGAATCTGTGTGTCGTGGCGCTTAGTTGGGAGAACATCAACGAAGGTCTCAGGCTCAGCAGCGTAACCGAATGCAACACAATCTTTAGCGAATGCATAGCAGGCACGAGTGCCAGTGGCTACAGGAAGTAGGCTTGAGTCAACGGCGATGATGGTGAATCCAAATGCATCTACGATAGAACCAGACTGAGCCTCTTCAAGCTTAGCGCGGTAGTCGCGGTTGATGAACTTGTCGTCATGAAGAAGGTCTTCGACCTCATCGTGAGTGATAACCATACCGAGTGGGCTAGAACCTTCAACGTTCTGACCAGCAACGTTCTTGCTGCCGAGGCGAGCGCGAGCGTTAACGATCTTGTCGTAGGTAAGACCTTGATCGGTGGTAGCACCACTGTAGTTGTAGTTCTTGGCGATTGCGTTAGCGGAGTCAAAAACAACTTCAGTTGTTCCGTTCTTACCCTCGTAAGCAGAACCGCCAAGCATGGCGATGATAGCTGCGTCACGATCACGACCAGCAGCAGCCATGTGGCTCTTGATGATTGCGTTGTGGGGTGAGTCGATCTCACCGAGGCGAATTGAATCAACCTTGGATACGAAGTTCTCAACTGTGCGGAAGTCAACATACAAGCTACGCATTTCAGTAGTAACGTCCTGTGGAGCTGAATCGACAAAGCGACCAGTCATAGGAGTTGATTCTACCTTGCCTAGCTTGTTGAAGCGGCGGGAATCACCTTGAACTGCGTAAGTAGGAACGAGTCCTTGCAGGCGTGAAGTTAATTGTTGTAGTTCGAGCTTCCATTCGTCCTGATAAAGACTTGGGAAATGTTCTGGAACTGTGGATGTAAATGCCATAATTTGGTTTTTCTATTTGTTTTTAATGGTTTAATTAGGTTTGGGTTGACCCAAGAATCGCAGAGTATCATCCAGTTTGGATGGTCGCATATCACGGGTATATGTAATGCGTTCGTTGATTGGGTGCTTCCAAGTCCTATCCTTTAAATAGAAAATCATCAGCAGTGTCCTACGTGTGAACGAGATATTCATAACACAGAAAACATACAAAGTCAATACATTGAAAAAAATGCAAATAGGTTAAATTAGTTCTAGACAAACAGAAAAACCTGTGGCATTATTGGGTCGCAGTCGGATAGGACTAGCAAGGATCTCTTAGTATTGTTTGTTATTCATACGTAGTCCCCAGTTAGCTCTATCCAGCTTACTGGGGATTTTCGTTTCCAGACATAGACCCAAATAGCGCAGTGAACAACCAAGCGCGATAGTCAAACCCTACTTAATAGGAGAGCCTGCTGTAACCATGAAGCTCTCCCCGCAATGCGGAACCATAAGGGGTGGCGAGATCGGAGCTGTCGAAGGCTAAGCGATTGATGACCCACTTGCGTTTAACGCTGTCAATAAGATCGACCGATTCCTAAACAAATCAACATTATCTTAACAGGCACTTTCGATGTATGTCGAAGTGTCTAAAGATTACCTCTAACCTACCAAATCAACGATTACCTTATGAAACAATGAAACATCAACCATACTGCTACAAAGCCAAATGCACCTCAGTGTACGATGGAGATTCAATAACCCTTGATATAAACCTTGGTTTTAACATGGTTATGCACAACCAAAAAATCAGACTTCTTGGTATTGACACGCCAGAAATAAGGGGTGAAGAACGTGAGTCTGGACTAATAGCTCGTGACAGGTTGCGTGAGCTGATTGAAAACAAGCGGGTCTTGATGTTGTCCCACAGGGATAAAACTGGTAAATACGGTAGGTGGCTGGCAACAATCTATATTGATTCAGTAAACGTGAACCAGTTGCTAGTTGATGAGGGATTGGCTAAGGTATACGGTGCTACCTAATCCACTTATTGGGAGGCTTCTCCTCAGACCAGTCGTAGTAACCCTTAGAGCCATCTGGTGGGTTCTCTTCCTTTTTCTTGCCAAAGATGCGATCCCAGCCACTTCTGTAGGTCTCGTTACTTACTTTTGTGATAATGTGGTCGCCAGTAATGTCATTCTGTGATGACGATGGTCTCAATTCCTTGTCCATAATAAAAAGTGGAGAGGCGCGGAACACAACAACCACGCCCCTCCTTTGTTAACAAATTATCGTTTAGTCTGATACTCCATCTTACGCAGCTCTGAGTATGCTTTCTGCATCTCAG
>Ga0206128_1001364_pt1 | contig 24568 bp, 15 predicted proteins | sample Helgoland_Spring_7_FD_148601 | JGI IMG/M metagenome (GOLD analysis project Ga0206128, IMG submission 148601) | Pelagic subsurface seawater microbial communities from Kabeltonne, Helgoland, North Sea - Helgoland_Spring_Bloom_20160426_1 | ecosystem: Environmental > Aquatic > Marine > Epipelagic ... | reverse complement strand
TAATTGCTTACCCAAAAATCTACGGGTAATACATAATCAACATGCTAACTTAGGCAGTATTTCTATTGGATGCAAACGGGAAAATCTAGAGATCAAGCTAGCTTACTGTTTGATGCTAATGCTGACCCTGCGTTTTTTCTGCGGCTGCAGTGCCGGCGAGATGCCCTGTTGTCCATGCATTTTGGAAGTTGAAGCCACCAGTAATGCCATCAATATCGAGAACTTCACCGGCAAAGTAGAGGCCTGGGGTGATTTTGCTCTGCAGGGTCGTCATATTGACGTCATTGATTTTCACCCCGCCGCAGGTAACAAACTCGTCCTTGTTGATGCTTTTTCCTGAAACCTCAAACTGACCGCCGACCAGTTCTTGGCTGAGGCGTCGAATATTCTCCTTGCTGAGTTGTGACCAGATGCAGTCATCAGCTATGCCAGAGGCTACACAGAGGCGCTTCCAGAGACGCTTCGGGAAATGCTCAAAGGGAGCTCTGCCGCATACCTTGCGTTTGCCATGATGGCTACGTTCTTGATTGAGAGTTTCAGCAACATTGACATCTGGTAACCAGTTGATGCTGACTGTGAATTGATAATTGAGCTGGTGCAGGTGACGCGCACCCCAAGCCGAGAGCTTGAGAATACCGGGCCCACTGAGGCCATGATGAGTAATCAGCAAGGGGCCATTGGCTTGCAACTTGATGCCCATCACCGACACCGAGGCATTGGCTACGGATACGCCAGCGAGAGATTCAAGACGATCATCGTCAATATTGAAGGCAAAGAGTGAGGGGACATTAGGCACTAGCTCATGACCGAGGGACTCGCTTAAGCGTGCTCCAGAGGCAAGGCGGGTTCCTCCTGTGGCAAGAAGGAGAGATCGAGTCTTGAGCTTTTCTCCTGCATTGGTTGTGAGGGTAAAAAGGGTATCGCCAATAGTATTTGAAACGTCATCAGCCTCGTCAGCGGTAACCGAAACTACAGTAGTTGATGTTTTGAGTATGACGCCCGCCCTTTGAGCAGAACTTTGAAGGCAGTCGATGATGGTCTGGGAACTGTCTGTGATGGGAAATATTCTACCATCGGCCTCGGTCTTGAGCTCAACACCACGCTCTTGGAACCAGTTGACGGTATCCTGGGCTCCCCAACGGTGAAAGGGGCCGATCAATGATTTGCCGCCTCGGGGGTAATGTTCTACCAGCGATTTGGCCTCAAAGCAGGCATGGGTCACATTGCAGCGACCGCCGCCAGAGATCTTGACCTTGCCAAGAGTATTGGCTGTTTTTTCAAGGATCAGCACAGCTGCTCCAGGTGCTGTTTCAGCACAGGTGATTGCGGCAAAAAAGCCGGCGGCACCACCGCCGATGACTACCAGATCCCAAGGGTCTTGATTAGACATCTTCTTCTAGCTCAAACTCTGCCCAGCCTACGGACTCGTTTAGGGCAGCTACGGAATCGTGTATCAATAAATCAAGGTCGGGTTCTTGGCCTTCGCTGTTGAAGCCGAGAAGGGGGCCGCCATGCTCTACTTCTGGAGGATCTTTATCGATGCCAGAGTGACGCACGTAAAACCAATCAAGAATGCCCTCGCCTGTATCTGGTAGCCATTGAACGATGAGCTCGATGGTGGCAATGGGGTCTTCATCACCGAGTTCACGTTGATTGCCCATGTCCTCCTCATCACAGTCGATACCTGCGATCACTTCAAGCTGGGTGTCGTCTTTGTGATCGCCGAGAGAAGATTCGATTTTTTGGAAAACAGCATCTTTTGGGGAAATGATTCTCATGGCTGAAGGGTTGTTGAGGGCGGCAGTTTTGGCAAGGAGATAGCGAGTAGAATTTCTGCTGAAGGGCACTAGATGGATTCCGATATCGAGTAAATCAGTCTAGCCTGAATTCGCCTTCTTCGTCAGACCCCATCCAGCCAAGTTTAGCGAAAGCAGAGAGAATCTGCATGTTGATGTCATCGCCATCCTCCTCGGCATGTTCGACGGTGGCAGAGCTGGCCAAGCCGCGCATGGATTCAATACTGATGACCGTTTGCATGTCGGGGAAAGTAATCCAGTCACCCCAGTCTTTTTTCTCATGCTTGGGCTCGAGCTTCTTGCTGCGGAGTGCAAGGATCACTTCAGTAATACTTGCAGGGGGCTCCATATCGGGCAGGTGAACGCGAGTTTCCATGGGTTTGATTATATAACGATGGGGTTAGTTTGCCAATGCTGGAGAACTAGTGAGCCAGTGAATTAGGGAGCTTCGGAGGCTGTTTTGATGGCCTCGAGTTCTTCCCAGCGGCTGTAGAGCACGGGAACCTTTGCCTTGGCTTCGTTGAGCTCAGTTTCTAGGGCTTGCCAGTTATCGCCGTGTTTTTCGTAGAAGTCTGGAGCGTTGAATTGAGCCTCTAGCTGGGCGAGGGTTTGTTCGGCAGCAAGGATATCTTCCTCGATGGTTTCGAGCTCCTTCGCCTCAGCCCACTTAAGTTTGCGCGGGCGTTCTTTACGCTCTGGCTTCTTGCTTACTGGATTGCTTTTATAGAGCTTGCCGGTGGCGGCGCGGGCGGCTTTTTTTTCTAAGTAGTAATCGTAGTTGCCCACCTGGTAGTCGACGACACCGTCACCCTCGAAGGCCAGGATGTCTGTGCACACACGGTTGAGGAAATAGCGGTCATGGCTGACGACAATAACACTACCTTTGAATGCGAACAGTGCTTCTTCGAGGAGCCTGAGTGTGTTGAGATCGAGATCGTTGGTGGGCTCGTCTAATACAATAACATTGCCGCCTTTTTTAAGGATTTTTGCGAGCATGACGCGGCTGCGCTCGCCGCCACTGAGTAGTCCGATCTTGGTGTTAATGCGTTCCTCGGTGAACAGGAAACGTCTCAGGTAGGCGCGTAGGCCGATGGTTTCGTTGCCGAGTTGCACATTTTCTTGGCCTTCGCCGACTTCTTCGAAAACTGATTTGTCGTCATCGAGTAGGAGCCGGTTTTGATCAATGAAGTTGATGTCGGTCTTCATTCCAATATCAACCTTGCCCTGTAGGGGTTCAAGCTGGCCGAGCATGATATTGAGCAGAGTGGATTTACCCATGCCGTTGCGGCCGACAATGCCGAGCCGCTGACCACCTTCGATTTTTAGGCTGACATTAGAAAACAACCATGGTCCGTCATTGTATGCCATGCCGACATCCTCAATCTCAATGATTTTATTGCCCAGCTTAGGAGGGGCGGGGATAATGAGATCGACGTCGAGTTCTTGCTCGGGAGCTTTCTGATCAGCAACTTCAAAATAGCGATCCATGCGGTCCTTTGCCTTGGTTGATCTGGCCTTCGGGCCTCGCCGCACCCATTCGAGTTCACGACTGAGGAAACGTTGGCGTTTGTGTTCATTCCTAGCATCAGCCATGTCACGTTCAGCGCGTGAGAGCAGGTAATCTGTATAATTTCCTTGGTAGCTGTCACACTTTCCTTGTCGGATTTCCACGATGCGCGTGGCGATGCGATCGAGGAAATAGCGGTCGTGTGTTACAAAGAGGCAGGTGCCAGTGTAACGGGCGAGAAATTTTTCCAACCACTCGATGGACTCGGTGTCGAGGTGGTTGGTCGGTTCGTCGAGGATCAGAAAATCGGGTTTGGCAAGCAGGGCTCGGCAGAGTGAGACACGCCGTTTTTCGCCACCGGATAGAGTCCCTACGATACGATCTGCAGCAGGCGCGTGCAGGTGAGAAAGTAGGGTGGTTGCACGGTGTTCGAGATCCCACCCTTCGAGGTGGGTGATTTCATCAAGCACCTCAGCGCTGCGGTCGCTATCGGCTGGGATGGTTTCATATTCATTGATCAGGTCGAGGGTGTATTGAGCACCGGCCAGCACGTTATCATGGACATTAGCCTCATCATTAAGTTCGAAATTCTGCGGTAGGTAGCCGGTGACGAGTCCTCGTTTACAGTTCACCTCGCCGCTGTCACCAACGGCTTCCCCGGCAAGGATTTTTAAGAAGGTGGATTTACCACAGCCGTTCCTACCTACGAGGCCGATACGGTCACCTTTTTGGATGGCGAGGGTGGCGCCATCGAGGACGGTGTGTGAGCTATAGCTGACGCAGAGTTCGCTGGCGCTGACGATGGAATCGGACATGCGCGGCACTATACGTAGGGATGGCGTCTTGTCATGCTTTTTGCCAATTCAAGTGCCTTACAGGTGCATACCCGAGCATGGTGAGCCCAGGTAGTGGATACTGTAAATGGCATATGAATAGCTTGCAGGATTGGCATGGAGATGTAGTCTGCGCCGCCTCGACCGATGTCTCTGCTCTCTCAAATAAAACCTGGTCAAAGATGGATTAGTGAAACCGAACCTGAATTAGGTGTCGGCATCATGCTTAAGGTGGAATTTAAGCGCGTCGAGGTGATGTTTCCTGCTGCCAATGAGCGTCGGCAATATGCTTTGGATAGTGCGCCGCTTCGCAGGGTGGCGTTGAAAGTGGGTGAGATACTAGAGACGCACGAGGGTGATGTGATCGAAGTCGATGAGGTGCTGGAACGTGACGGTTTATTGGTTTATCTCTGCGGAGATCGAGAGGTTGAGGAGTCAGGCTTATCTGACACGATGAGCTTTAATAAACCGGAGGACCGTTTACTTGGAGGCCATGTGGATGCGCTGCACACCTATGATCTACGGGTCGAGGCTTTGCAGCGTCAATGCGAGGTAATGAAGTCGCCGGCGCGTGGTTTTGCTGGTGCGCGTATGGATTTGATTCCTCATCAGCTTTATATCGCAGATGAGGTGACATCACGGCTTGCTCCGCGTGTGTTATTAGCGGACGAGGTTGGTCTGGGTAAGACAATCGAGGCTTGTCTGATTATGCATCGGCTGCATTTGACCGGCCGAGCCGATCGTGTGCTGATCTTGGTGCCTGAGCCTCTACTGCATCAGTGGTTTGTGGAGCTGCTGAGACGGTTTAATATGCTTTTTAGTTTATTTGATGAGTCGAGGTGCGTGGCTATCGAACAGGGCGGAGAGGGTGAAGAGAATCCGTTTTTAGACAGCCAGCTTGTTTTGTGCAGTGTTGATTTTTTGGCCAGTGACGCTCAACGTGCTGCTCAGGCGGTGGCAGCTGGGTGGGATATGCTTATTGTCGATGAGGCACACCACTTGGAATGGAATAAAGACGCACCGAGCGTAGCCTATCAAGTTGTGGAATCATTGGCGCGGCAAACTGAGGGCTTATTACTACTCACTGCAACACCGCGCCAGCTTGGTCCAGATGCCCATTTTGCCCGCTTACGCTTACTCGATCCAGAACGCTATGTTGATATTGAGACATTCCAGCAGGAGGCCAATCACTATGAGGAAGTAGCGGATGCAGTAGGCAGGTTGGTGGAGGGTTCTACGTTGAGCTCAGAGGACCGTGCTTTATTTGCCTCACAATCTGAGCGCATCCATGATCATTGCCTTGCCCTAGATGCTGGTGACGAGGCCGCACGTGAATTGTTGATCCGTGAGCTGCTTGATACCTTTGGTACGGGTCGGGTGATGCTTCGGAATACGCGGCAGGCGTTGACGGGTTTCCCAGAGAGGAAAGCCTCGCTGGTGCCATTGGATAGTGAGGCTGAAAAAATGGTCTGGTTGGTAAAGCTACTCCAAGAACTGGGTGAGGCGAAGGTGCTGCTGATTTGTCGGACCCGGGAACTCGCGGAAGAAATCCTCGAGAAACTTAAAAGTATCATCAATATCAATTGTGGTTTTTTCCATGAAGGCATGACGCTGCTGCAGCGTGATCGTTCCGCGGCATACTTCTCTGAGGAAGAGGGAGCCCGCCTTCTGGTTTGCTCTGAGATTGGCAGTGAGGGTCGTAACTTCCAATTTGCACATCACTTGGTGCTGTTTGATTTGCCTGACGATCCAGAGCTTTTGGAGCAGCGCATTGGTCGTTTAGACAGGATTGGTCAGGAGCAAACGATTAATATTCATGTGCCTTATGTGAAGAGAACACATGGTGAGGTTTTGGCCCGTTGGTATCATGAGGGCCTAGGTGCCTTTGAACACAGCTTGCATGGGTCGAGCGAAATCGTTCGCGAACTCGGCGGCAAACCAGCCCATGAAGGCATGGATGAACTGGCATTGCAGGCATTGATTGATGCCTCCAAGGATTGTCGTGCACGAGTTTCTGAAAGATTGAAACGCGGCTATGATCGGCTTCTAGAGCTGAACTCTAGCAGGCCAGAACTGGTGGCTGATCTTATTGATGAAATGACTGCCATGGATGCGGACAAGTCATCAGAAGCTTTTTTAGTGCGATTGTGGGATCATTTTGGTCTTCATATCGATGAGCTTACAGATCGTTCTTATCTGTTGCTTCCCGGCCATCTGATCACAGACTCTTTCCCGGCACTTCCAGATGATGGGCTCAATGTGACCTTTGATCGAACACGGGCACTTTCACGAGAGGATGCCACCTTTATGAGTTGGGATCATCCGGTGGCCCGCACTGCACTTGAGCTATTACTCACTTCAGAGGCTGGCAACGCATCATTCGGCGTATGGGAAGGAGCTCCCGAGAAAGGAATTCTGCTTGAGACCTATTTTGTGGTGGAGTGTGTGGCTCCGGCCTCTTTGCATAGTGACCGCTTTTTACCAACGACACCCATTCGAGTGCAGGTAGACCACCAACGCAATAACCGCAGCCATGAAGCCCCTTTAAGCGCAGATCATCTCCGTATTGGCAATTTGCATGAACTCCTCGGCCAGGAAAAATTCCGTCGTGTGATGTTGCCTGCCATGTTGGAAATGTGTCAGAACATTGCATCCGAGCAAATCATCTCAGTGGTAGAAAATGCGTCCGCAGAATGCAGTAGTAAACTAGGGGCTGAAATTGATCGTTTGGTTGCCCTCGGTGAAATCAATGACCATGTCAGTGAGGATGAGATTGCAGCCCTGCGCAGCCAGCATGATACCTTGAGTGCAGCCATTGGCAAATCACGCCTGCGACTGGATTCAGTAAGGGTGATTTTTTGCCAACCGTGAAGAAAGCTTGAGCCGCCGCCGAATTCATCTACTTTGGGGAGCGGATACCTTACACGAAAACTACCAATTAAACTATTTAATCATTATGGGAAGAGCCTTTGAAGCACGCCGAGCAGGGAAAGAAAAACGCTGGGGCGAGATGTCCAGATTATACCCTAAATTAGGAAAAATCATCACCATGGCAGCTAAGGCGGGTGGTTCAGATCCTAACTCCAACACGGCACTGAAGACAGCGGTGAACAACGCCAAGGCTCAGAATATGCCTAAAGACAACATCGATAAGGCCATCAAACGCGCTACTGCTGCAGATGCCGCCAACTACGATGAGGTTAGCTACGAGGGTAAGGGTCCTCACGGGTCTTTGTTTTGGGTCGAGTGTGCTACGGATAATACCACCCGCACGGTGGCGAACGTCAAAACGGCCTTCAACAAAGGCGGTGGTCAGGTCGTCAATAGCGGATCTCTCGACTTCATGTTTACCCGTAAGGCAGTGATCGAGTTTGCAAAAACAGACAGTCTCGATCTCGAAGAGCTTGAGCTCAACCTCATCGACTTCGGCTTAGAAGAAATGGATCTGCAAGATGACCGAGTCATCGTTTATGGAGAGTTCACCAGCTTTGGAGATTTGACCAAGGCCTGTGAAGACATGGGTATTGAAGGGTTTAAGGCTAACCTTCAGCGTATTGCCAATAGCCCTGTGGAACTTAGTGAAGATCAAATCGAGGAGGTGGAAGCTCTAGTAGATAAACTTGAGGAGGATGACGACGTTCAGGCGGTGTATACCAATCTAGCCTAAGCACACTGCTGAGTTTATTTTTTGTTGTGTGCTATTTCTTGCCACAAACAGAAAATGACGGGCACGACAAACATACTGAGTAATACAACGATTACTCCACCGAAGATAGGCACAGCCATCGGCCCCATAATGTCAGCTCCGCGTCCTGTAGAGGTGAGTACCGGGAGTAGTGCTAAGATCGTTGTTGCGGAGGTCATCAGGCATGGCCGACAGCGGCGTTTGCCAGCGAGGATGGTGGTTGCTCTGATTTGCTCAATGGTCCGCGGTAGGTCTTTTTTGAAGCGTTGGCGGAGGTAGGTGGAGATAACAACACCATCGTCGGTGGCAATGCCGAACAGAGCAATGAAGCCGACCCATACGGCGGTGGAGAGGTTGATGGGTTGAATCTTGAAAATGGTGCGTAGATTGTGACCAAAGAGCTCAATATTCATAAAGCCTGGTTGGGAGTAAAGCCAGAGTAAGAGGAAGCCGCCAGAGAAGGCCACCGCAATACCGCTGAAAATAATGATGGTATTGATCACAGAGCGATTTTGCACATAGAGGATGAAGAAGATGGCAAGTAGGGCAAGGGGCATCATAACCATCATGTTTTGATCAAATTCGAGAGCCGACTGATAATTGCCGGCGAATTCATAACGAGTGCCTCCGCTGCGTTTGAGTTTGCCTGCCTTTTCCTGTGCTTCGAGGTAGGCCTGGACATCCTCGACCACATCAACTTCTGCGAATCCGGGGTTGGAGCCAAAGGTGACGTAAGCGGTTAGGAAAGTGTCTTCGCTTTTGATGACCTGTGGACCTCGCACATACTCGATGTCGACGAGTTGCCCGAGCGGGACTTGTGCGCCTTCACGGGTGGTGATAAGGATTTTCTGAATCGTCTCAATCGAGTCACGGGCTTCACGAGCATAGCGGACCTGGACGTCGTAACGTTCCCGCCCCTCGACGGTGGAGGTGACAATTTCGCCGCCGATTGCGGTTTGGATGGTTTTGTGGATGTCGATGATATTCAGGCCGTAGCGTTTGGCGGCTTCGCGGTCGGGGTGGATTTCGAGGTAGGGTTTGCCGACGATGCGGTCCGCGTTGATGCTGTTGATGTCGAGTCCGGGGATATTGCTCTCACGCATGAGACGCTCAAGCTGAAGGCCGAAGTCCTCGAGTGCTAACAGGGTTGGGGCTTTGATTTTGATGCCCATGGGAGCTCGCATGCCGGTGCGTAGCATGACGAGGCGGGTTTCGATGGGCTGGAGTTTGGGCGCGCCGGTAACTCCAGGCACTTGGATTACATGGCTGATTTCCTGCCAGATGTCATCGGCACTCTTAATATGCGGACGCCATTGCCTGAAGGGTTTTCCTTTTTGATCAGCAACAAGCTTGCCCTTGTTGTCATAGATGTAGTCTCCTTGCTTATTGACTTTGAATGTGAGCACACGCCCTTGGCCATCGGTGCGAAATTCGGAGCGGTAATTGACGATCGTTTCGATCATGGAAATGGGTGCTGGATCGAGTGCAGATTCTGCACGGCCAATTTTGCCGACGACTTGGTAGACCTCGGGGATGCTGGCGATGGCGGCATCGAGCCTGCGCAGTGAACTGGTGGCTTCATCGATCGAAGCATGAGGGCTGAGCGTTGGCATGACGAGGAACGAGCCTTCGTCGAGCGCTGGCCTGAACTCTTTGCCCAGCCCGGGGAACTTCTGATCAATGTCTTGATAGAGTGTGGTGTTTTTGATGCCGCTGGGTAAGCCGGTAGTGAGTTGTCCAAAGCCAAGCCAAATACATCCTGCCACGGCGAGCATTATCAGAGGGATACTTAGAAAGATGATTTTGTGATCAAGAATCCAGCCGAGGACGCGGGTGTAGGCGAGTTCGGCGAATTTGAAGGTGAGTAGCAGTCCGCCGAGAATGATGACGACAAAGATGAAGTTGGTGAGGGAGGCTGAGGCAAGGCCAAGGGGCATCCAGTGTTTGGCCAGCAGCCAGGCGATGATTAGAGCGGTAACGATGTTGATACTGAGCCCGCCTGTTTTTTGCAGGTGAGGGGGTAGTTTTGCATGGTAGGCATTGATGAGAGCGAGGGCAGCTAAGGCCAAAGCCAGAGCCATTGAGAAACCGAAGGCGATTCCCGCGCCGATACCGAGAAGTGCGGTGATGAGACCCTTGCGGCTGAGGATTTTAACGGACGGTTGCGAGGCTTTGTTTTTTTCTGGTGCAAGCCATTTCGGAAAGACCCCTAATAGGAGGTGTGCGATCGGCGGGATGATGGTCAGGGCGACGATAATGGAGGCGATCAGGGCAAAGGCTATGGTCGAAGCGAGGGGACGATAAAGCCTGCCTGCCTCTCCGGCCATAGTGAAGACAGGAAGGAAGCTGACGATCGTGGTCATGACTGAGGTGGTGACGGCACCTGCGACCTCCGTTACAGCTTCATAGATAATGGCTGCTGAGCTTGCCTTGGAGCTGTTTTTTCGAGCTTGTTGCAGGTGCTTGATGATGTTTTCTGTGAGCACAATGCCAACGTCAACCACCGTGCCAATGGCAATAGCGATGCCAGAAAGAGCAACGATGTTAGCGTCCACCTTGAATAGCTTCATGGCAATGAAGGTGATTAGTACAGCAAGGGGCAACATGGCGGAGATCAGGATGCTGCTGCGCAGGTGCAGGATCATGATGATAACCACGATAATGGTAACGAGGATCTGCTCGAGGAGTGCGGAGTCGAGCGTGTTGAGTGTCTCGGCGATGAGGCCTGAGCGGTCGTAAAACGGCACGATGGTAACCTTGGAGGTGTTCATCCATTCCGGCCAATGTTCGCGCTCATGGGTGTTGGTCCAGGGTAGCCAGGCATCTTGCTTGAGCGTGGTGTCTGCGGCTGCTTCGCTGGCAAATGCGGGGCTGATGTCATGATCAGCAGCAAATTTTTTCACGGTAGCTCGGTCTGTTTGTTGCCAATCAATAGTCACTTTAGTGGGCAGTGCTGCTGAGATTTCCCTGACCTTGGCTTTGGTGTTTTTGATCGTGGCCATTGGGTTGGCTCCATAGCGGGCAACGACGATTCCCCCGGCGGCATCGGCTCCATTGACGTCAATGACACCACGCCTCATATCGGGGCCGAGCTGTACGGTGGCGACCTTGGCGACGGTGACCGGAGTATTATCACGCACGGCGACCACGGCATCGCGCAGGTCATCGAGTTCGCGGATATATCCCGTACCTCGCAGGATGTATTCCACGCCGTTGATGGCGAGGTTGCGGGCGCCGGTTTCCATGTTGCTTTTGCGTACGGCATTGGCGACCTCGGCGAGGGTGACATTCCAAGCCTGTAGTTTGATCGGGTCGACCTCGACCTGATACTGTTTGACGAACCCGCCGACGGAGGCGACCTCAGCAACCCCATCGGCACCGAGCAGCGAGTAGCGAACATACCAGTCCTGTAGGGAGCGGAGTTCCTCTGGGTTCCATCCTGGTGCTGGATTTCCGTCGGGGTCTTGGCCTTCGAGGAAGTATTGATAAATCTGTCCTAAACCGGTGGCGTCAGGGCCTAATGCGGGCATGGCTCCCTCTGGGAGTAAGCCAGTGGGTAGGCTGTTGAGTTTTTCTAGAATTCTGCTGCGGCTCCAGTAGTAATCGATATCTTCCTCAAAAATGAGATAAATATAGGAAAAACCAAACATGGAATAGCTGCGGACTTCTTTCACACCGGGGATGCCCAGCAATGAGACGGTAAGAGGATAGCTAATCTGATCTTCAATATCTTGTGGCGAGCGTCCCATGTACTCGGTGAAGATAATTTGTTGGTTGTCGCCGAGGTCGGGGATGGCATCGACAGCCACGGGGTCACGCGGGAAATTACCGGTGTCCCAGTCGAAGGGGGCGACCCGTATGCCCCAGCCGATGACAAAGGTGAGCAGAATAAAAACAACCAGTTTTTGATTCAGGCAGAAATGGATCAGACGTTGCATTTGGTGATAAGCTTTCGGGTTTAGTCTTTGCTATCCAGTGACAGGGTGTCGGTGAGCTCCCCGCAGCTATACATGCCACTGCCGAAGTAGGGGTTCTGCACTTTTGGGGTAGCTGAGAGCCAATCGGCTCCCTTTCCCTGGTCGGCCATGGGACAGTGAATGACGTAGAGGTTGCCGAGTTGGTTGATGCCGTGTTTTCTGATCATTGAGATGAGATGCTTTGAGACAGCTGGGAATTTTTGGCGAAGGGCTTTAAGCTCGGTGTTTTGTTGTAGCTGCTGAGTAGCGCTTAGGAGTTTTGCTTGATCAAGGTCATCGGGCAGTGTTGCTATGGCTTGCAGAAGGGCGGGTATGGCTTGGCTAGCGGGTTTCGCCTGATCCTCAGAGAGCGGACGGGAGATTTGTAGGTATGCGGTGACGGTTTGTTGCAGTGGCACGGTCCATGCAGGATCGAGTTTGGTGGCTGGGATAGCTTGCCATGGTAGTCCCGTGTAGCGTCCAGTTTCAGACATTTGCTGTCGGATTTTTCTTAGTGCCGCATGACTGGGGGAGGTGATGTCAGCGAGGGTGTTATTGAGGCGCATGGAGAATTCATTCCAGAGAGCGAGCTCCTTAGCTTGGAGCTGCTCGGCATTGATGTTTTCGAGCGTGGATTTCATCGTGACCAAGTCGCTCTGGGCTTGCTCGATATCGTTATCTTGGATGGCCTGTTCAAGTTCGCCGTAGGCACGCAGCACAGGCGGCCACTGAGCCAGAATTTGCTGGGGGGCTTGAATGGCCGACCGTTCAATCAGACCAGCATTGGGATTCATCATTGAAGGGCGAGCTTTGATCTGGAGTTCGCTGTCGAGTTTGTAGGCGCCTTGAGTGACGACGAGTTCACCTGCATCAAGGCCATAATCGACGATGAAATAGTCGCCCGTCTTTGGTCCTAGGACAATTTCCCGACCTTCGAAGACGGGCTCGGTTTTTTCGGGGATACGGATATAGACGATGGCTCGTTTGCCAGTGCGGAGCACGGCGGATGCGGGAACAAGTATAGGGTTTTCCTTGGTTTGAACTGATGGGGTGAAGCCCAATTCTTCAGCAGGTACTAGGGCCATGCCGCAGATGTCACATTCTCCGGGGCCATCTTTGATGATTTCAGGGTGCATCGGACTAATCCATTTACCTGCCAGTTCAGCACTGAGGACTCGTCCATGCAGGGCAACGTTTGCTTTGGCGGACGCGTTGGCAAACATACCGGGTTTGAGTAAGAGTTCTTTGTTGTCAACGTTGACTCGGACTTTGACGATGCGTCGTTTTGGGTCGAGCTGAGGATCGATAAAGGCGATACGTCCGTAGAAGGTTTTTCCGGGTATCGCTTCAACGGTGAAGGAGACTTTCTGAGCGTAACGCAGCCATGGCAGATCAGATTCGTAGGCCTCCATTTTGAGCCAGACGGAGCTTAGCTTGGCGATGCCGAAGAGGGGGTCGCCGGTTTTAACATACTGACCTTCCTTGGCGTTAAGTTTGACAATGATGCCGTCTTGTTGTGCCGTTAAGGTGATTTGATTACTTGGTTTGCGCTGTTTTTCAATGGCGTCAATTTGTTGCTCTGTCAGCTCTAGTAGGTGAAGTTTTTCGCGTGCAGCGGCGAGTAGATTGAGGTGCAGATTTTGTACGGCGGGCGATGACGAGGTATTGACTGATTGTGTGGCCTGAATGAGCTCTTGTTGGGCAACGTAGAGTTCTGGACTGTAGATTTCAGCAATGGCGTCACCTTTACTGACAGTGGCTCCAGTGAAGTCGGCGTAGAGTCGGTCAAGTCGTCCACTCATGCGGGCGGTGGTGGTGACAATAGTGCGTTCGTCGTAGTCGATCTTACCAAACAGCTTTACGTTTACCTGTGCTGGAGCACGCAGCACTGGGCTGACGCGTATATCGAGTAATGCAGCGGCTTGATTGCTTATGCTGATTTCACGGAGGCCGCCATCGCTGGGGTCTGCTAAGAGCTCAATGAGGTCCATGTTGCAGATTGGACAGAGGCCCGGATTGGGTTGTCGGATCTGGGGGTGCATGGAGCAGGTCCAGACCTCGGCGTTTTCGGCCTTAGAGGTTCCTTCATGCTCATGTTTTTTTGAGGGCAGAGCAAACCACCAACCAGTGAAAAAGAAGGTCAAAGGGATCAAAATCACAGCTGGTTTTTTAACCAGAACAGTGAGCGCTTGAATTGTTTTTTTGTTTGTCATGGCTGTCTGAGAAATAGTGTGTTGGATAGAGTTTTTTAATAAATTGCGGCTGCACTTTTCAGCGAAGCGTATGCTTTTCCGAGTGATGTATGATTGCCTTCCTGCTGGTATTGCAGGGTGAGTAGCAGGCGCCACGTATCGAGTACGTCGACAAAGGATTGTTCGCCGGCGCTATAGGATTGGAGGGATAGTTCGTGAGCTTGGCGGGCATCAGGAATGAGGCGCTGATCGAACAACTTGATGATCTTGCGGGAGGCCTCGGCTCGGAACCAGGCGTCCTCGACACGTTGCCTGAGTTCGGCACGTGAATGAGCCTCGCCTGCTTGCATTTCTGCGATGCCAGCTTGGGCTTCTTGGATTTTTGCACGGCGCGGTTTTTGCCAGATGGGGAGAGTGATGCCGAGAGTGAACATAGTCTGGTCTTCGCCATTGGCTACGGGGGACAGTCCTGAGTTTGACACCCAGGCATGCTGAGCACCGATGAGGAAATCTGGGTAGGCATCGAGGCGAGCTTTTTGAAGTCGGTGTTCGAATGCGGCGAGACGATTTTGATTAGCCTTAATACTAGGGTGTGACGATTCAGCTCTGGCGATAAGCTTGCTGAGGCTACTCGAGTTGGGAATTGTTGAGCGTTTTGGTAGCGGCAATTCTGACCCTGCTGGGCGGTTGAGTAAGGAGTTCAGGCGGGATTTGTGACTATTGATCTGTTGCTTTGCTGTGATGAGTTGCTGGTCGATTTTACTCATCTCTGTGGCGATTCTCAGTAAGTCTGCTTGCGTGCCTTGGTTTGCTTTGACTCGTGCTTGCACGACCTCCTGAACGGTTTGTAGAATCTCGTAATTTTCCCGACTGATGCGTCGGTTCTGGTGGGCTAGGTAGTAATCCCAGTAGGCGAAACGTACACGCTCGGCGATCAGGAGCCTGAGGCTATTGAGTTCTGATCGAGCGGCATCGCTTTCTTTTTGGGCGATGAGTGCCATGGCTTTACGTTTGCCAGGGAAGGGGATTTGTTGTTCGAGGCCAGCCATGGTGTCGACTTGACCTGCAGCAGTCTCTGCGAGATTCCCTGCACTGATCCGTGCCCGAGGGTCTGGCAGTGCGCGCTGTTGGGGCACCTTGGCTTGAAGACGGTTAATCTTGTGCTGTGCCGCGGTGAGTGACGGATGGTGGTTGAGGGCTTGAGATACGAGTTGTTCGACATTGGCATTGCTTGGGATGCTGTAGTTGCTCGCTTTGCTTTGCGAATCAGCAAGTTTGTGGGTCAGTGAGGACAGAGACTTGGGGGAGTCTGATGTCTGGCAACCCGCTAGAGTGGCTACGAGAACAGAGATGAGTCGTATGTATTTTTTGATAGTCATAAAAGAGGTCGCTGAATTATTTTTTGCCGCCATTCAATTCTGTTAGATTGATGAGCAGGGCGTGGTATAGTTGTTGCGTGGTTCAGATAGGGGCGTGACGAAGTTGGTAGGCTTGCCCAGTATCTGGTTCGTTAGGCGATTGAGCGGTGCTCGCGCCATTCGACTCACACCTAGGTGTGAGCTTATTCCGTTATCAAAGCAGGAAGATCGAATAAAGAATACGCAGTGTATTCTCGGGTGGGGGGTGTATCGGTGTCGCCAGTATCAGGGGGGGTGTGTAGCAGTGTATACTGGTGTTAAGTAACGCTGGTGGAGGGCTTGCCTCACTAGCAAGATCAGTTACCTGAAAGTGTAAGGACTTAAAGTCAGGGTAATCCTTGTTTTGCGCACACATGCAGGGATAATCGTCGCCCTGGTTTTTTCCGCTCTGATCTTGATCAATTGATGATGAACAACACGATGCAACTGATTTTTTTTTGGCAGTGCAGGAGTCACCGAATGAGCAACAGCAGGCTGGATTAGCCAGCAGCAGCACAAGCATGAACGTGACGGTATTCCTGAATAAAAGCATCAACCTAAAATTATATTAGTAACTTAAATCTACCATTGAGGGTGACAGGTAGCAAGTTGATTCTAATGACGCCCGCTGGGTTGTTGGATCATGCTCCGCTTGGAACGGGTAAGCCGGCGCCGATGATGTGCCAGTATTAGGCTGAAATGGTGAAGCCTTTGACGTTTTCTAATAGTGGAATCTCCACGACATTGGTGTCCTTGATATGATGCGCCAGGGTGCTTTCGTCGACAATTTCACTGAGAAATTCTTCGACCTCGTCTTCCTCGCCCATCAGGTTGAGCTCCACGGTGCCATCGGCTAGATTTTTCACGTCTCCGACCACATCATAGCCCATGGCGATTTGTTTAACAGTGTAGCGGAAACCAACGCCCTGAACTCGGCCTTCGTAGATGGCTCGTTTTGCGATCATGGATCGAGTTTAGTGTATTTAGACCTAATATGCCAGTCTCAGTCTGGGTGATTTTGCAATGGCTTATTTTTTCCTCGGAGTAAGTAGCTGTTCTGGGTTTACTCAGGCACGCTCATGAATGCTTACTTGCTTGCATCTCGCCCTAAAACCTTACCCGCCGCGATCGTGCCGGTCTGGGTGGGGTGCGCTTTGGCGTATCGTCTCACCGGAGCCTGGGATGGGTGGTTGGCGTTTTACACGGTAATGAGTGCCGTCTGGATTCAAGTGGCGACCAATTTTTTTAATGACGCCATTGATTCAGAAAAAGGCGCAGATACGGATGCTCGGTTGGGACCGGTGAGGGCCACAGCTGCGGGCCAGCTCTCTCTTAAAACGGTATACACGGCGGCATTCGTTTGTCTGTTGCTGGCCGCTGCTTTTGGTTGGCCTTTGTTTGTCGCTCGCGGTTGGCCGATGATTGCGATTGCGGTGCCCTCGTTTTATCTAGCCTATGGATACACCGGTGGGCCACTTCCTCTTGCTTATAGGGGGCTGGGTGAGTTGTTTGTTATTTTGTTTTTCGGCTTAGTGGCGGTCATGGGCACCGTCTTTGTTCAGACTGGGGTATGGTATGTGCAAGCTCTGGTTGCAGGTTTGGCAATTGGCTGCTTGTCAGCGGTTCTTATTGCTATCAACAACCTTCGCGATGTTGACGAAGACAGATTAAATCACAAAAGAACGCTAGCCGTGAAGTGGGGAAGGCCCGCTGTTCTTCGACTTGTCTGGATGATGTGTCTAATCGCATACACAAGCGCTGTATGGCTATTCGGCTCGGTGTCAGGCCTGCTCTATTTCCTTCCGGCCTTCATCGTGGGCTTGTTGATTATCGGTAATATTTACAAGCACCTGCCGAGTCAGATCTATAATAAGTTTTTGGCGATGGCGGCACTTCAGTTGATTCTTTATGCAGCGGCGTTTATGCTAAACTGCGACGCATCAGTGAGATGAAAAACAAGATTTCCATTCACCCATACACAATGACCAGCAGTGGGTCTTTGAATGCGAAGTCGGCTCGTAGTGAGCATGGTGGGGCTTTGATCCGCGTCGATCATGAGGGTGTTTTTGGCTATGGCTCCATCCATCCCTGGCCAGAGCTCGGCGATGAGAGCTTAGACGAAAATCTAGCCAAATTGGCCGAGGGGCATTTCACTACTTTGAGCGCCCGAGCGATGACATGTAGCAGAGCGGACGCCGCTGCGCGCCGAGAAGGAGTGAGTTTATTTGAGGGTTTGGTTGTGCCACGTAGTCACGCCACGCTGATGATGGACGAGTCTGATTTTGTAGCTGCAGTGCAGACTGGTTTTACGACTGTGAAGGTCAAGGTTGGCAGAAGGCCTGCCATGGAGGCTGGGTTTATTCGTGAGCAGGCAATGCTCTATCCTGAGCTGACATGGAGGCTTGATTTTAATAGCTCACTCAATGCTGAAGCTGTGGAGTCACTGCTCACGGAGCTGGGCGAAGAGGTGCGTGATCAGATTGATTTCATAGAAGATGCTTTTTTGTCAGGCGTCACGCCATGGGTTGATGCTTTAGGGCCTTATGATATCCCCATGGCTGTAGACCGTGAGGTCGAGGATGCATGTGGTGGCTATGGAGTCGCTGTTATTAAGCCAGCGCTTAATGAGCCACTGCCATTATTAGAACGTATCGCAGAGGAGGGCAAAAGAGCTGTCATTACCAGCTATATGGATCACCCAGTCGGGCAGAGCTTTGCCGCATGGGAGGCAGCTAAAGCATTTCATGCTTTTCCAGATGTTGTCGATACTTGCGGGCTGATTACGCATGGTTTGTTTGAGCAGGATGAATTCACCGCCGCCTTGGGCAAGCCTCGACCAGATTTCAAGCCTGCGTGTGGCACGGGGCTGGGGTTTGATGAGTTGCTAGAATCTTTACCATGGACACCTCTGAGCTGATATCGGCTGCTTTTTGGCAGTCCAAGCAATGCCACATCATGGCAAATCCGCGTGACGCGGAGGCTGTGAGGGAGGCTGGTTTGCTCGAGTCTTGGTCTAGGTTGCAGCCCAAGCTGAGTGGGCATCTTCTGTTTGCTACCTCGGGATCAAGTGGTGGTCGGAAATGGGTGGCGCTTTCCCGCGAAGCCTTATTGTTATCAGCTGCAACAGTGAACCGGCATTTGTCAGCGGGTGCGGATGATCGTTGGTTGATGGCTTTGCCAGAATTTCACGTTGGCGGTATGGGTATACTAGCCCGTTGTTATGACGCTGGTAGTGCGCTGGTCAAGCTGGAGGGGAAATGGAATCCAGAGTTGTATCATAGCACGATAGACTCGGAAGGTGTTAGTCTATCGTCGTTGGTGCCGACTCAGCTTTACGATCTCGTTCAGCAAGGGTTGCGCGCACCTCAAAGCTTACGCGCTGTATTGATTGGCGGGGGGCGCTTGGGTGATGGTGTCTATGAGCAGGCAGTGGAGCTTGGCTGGCCGGTGATGGAAACATATGGAATGACTGAGGCGTGCTCTCAAATAGCTACGGCATCGCTGAAAAGTCGTGATTTAATGGTGCTGCCTGGTTGGCGAACAAAGCTTTCAGATCGTGATTGCCTAAGCATCAAAGGAGACTCTCTGTTCACTGGTTATGTGACTTGCTCGGGTGATGTCTGCGAGCTCGTCGATCCAAAGCAAGAGGGGTGGTTCACGAGCGAAGATGTGGTAGAGCACGAAACTGGTAAGCTTTGTATTAAAGGACGCGTGGATCGGTGCGTGAAGGTTCTTGGCGAACTGGTTAACCTCTCGGAGGTGGAGGCAAAAATAGAAGCGAAAATAGAATCGTCTGCAGAGATCAGATTGCCTGCGGGCAGTATGACTGTCGTGGCATTACCAGACTCAAGAAAAGGCTATCAGCTCATTCTTTGTAGTGAGCAATCGTCGAGTTTAGAGCAAATACGTGAGCATTACAATTTAGACAGTCATCCCGTTGAGAGGCTCGATGGTGTATGTGTCGTGCCGGAAATCCCTCGCAGTCCCTTGGGTAAAGTGCGCCATGGCTTACTGGCGAAAAAGGTAATAGACCAACTAAAGCAAATGAAAAAAAACGGGCGTTGACTCGTTTGGGTGCAATATCTTAGGTTCCCATAGTCAACATTATAGGGAGTGAGAAAGCTCTTTAATGAGGCTTTGACATTAGCTAATCTATCTTCGTGAATATTTTTACACCTCCTCTTCGCCCTCTTTGTTCGGTCATCGCTTTTTCATCTGCTGTCATACTGGTTTCAACCAGTGGCTGTATCACCCTTCCCAAGGCGCCGAGCGGTCAGCAGCTTCTCAACACTAGCCTACCCAATGCTGACCAGGTGAGAGAGCAGTGGGCATCTCGATCTAAGAAAGGCGGTGTTGATTCCGCTTGGATCAAGTCATTTAGAGACCCCGCGCTTGAATCTTATATTGGTGAGGTAGTCGCTGGCAATATAGAGCTAGATGCAGCTCTCCATGCATTAGAAGCTGCGGCTGCCAGTGCTCGCCAGGCTGGTGCTATGTTGCGCCCGCAGCTCAACGCAGCGGGGAGTTCAAGTCACCTCAAGCGCTCTGGAGGCAATGGCAGTGATAGCTCGGAGCTTAGCGCTCAACTTTCGTGGGAGCTCGACCTCTGGGGCAGGGTGCGAGCTGTGCGCGCTGCAGCTGGGGCTAATTACCGAGCCACTGATGCTGACTACCAAAATGCCCGTTTGTCACTCGTCGCGATGGCTGCTAAAGCATGGTATCTCGCCACTGAGACGTATCAGCAGCTTGAGTATGCTAGAGAAATTGTCGACATCCAACAAAAGCGTTTGGATTTGGTCACTATCAAGTTTGACGAGGGAGAACTCAGCCCCAAAGAAAAACACCTAGCTGGCGCCGACCTGAACTCGGCCAGGGATCGCCTGCAGCAAGTCTCTCTAGCTCATCGTAATGCGCTGCGCACGCTTGAAGTGCTCGCTGGTAAATATCCTGCTGCCAAGCTCCAGATCTCACGGCGCTATGTGCCGGTACCGCCAACAGTTCCTGCTGGGGTTCCCTCGGCACTTATTGAACGCCGACCTGATCTGAGGGCTGCCAGTGAGAAAGTTGCGGCTGCCTTTAATCTGGTCACCGAGGCAAAGGCCGCGCGCTTGCCGCGGATTAGCCTAACAGCTGCAGCGGGCCGATCAAGCAGTGACTTACTAGACTTGCTAGATCAGGGGCCTGGATTCTGGGCTGCAGGAGGCAATTTTATGGCTCCTATTTACCAGGGTGGAGCACTGAAGGAGCAGGTGGCCGTGAGAACAGCGCAGCAAAAATCAGCTCTTGCCCTGTTTGGGCAAAAGTCACTCAATGCCTTTACGGAGGTTGAGACTGCACTTGATGGTGAGGCTATTCTTACCAGGCGTGAAAGCTACCTTAAGGGGGCTCTGGATGATAACCAAGAGGCTCTCAATGTGGCCCAAAAACAATTTGATGCTGGTAAGCTGGACTTGCTCAGTGTGCTTCAGATGCAGGAGCGTGTGATCTCTTCAAAGGTTGCTTGGATTAATATTCGCAATAGCCGCCTCGCCCAGAGGATCGAGCTTCACCTCGCTCTCGGGGGTAGCTTTGAGTAAATCAACAACAGCCATCAGGAGGCGTTCATGCTTTGATCGCCATTCGTTCTAACCAAGATATTATTTATTATGAAAACAACATTCAGAATTCTACCCGCAGCTACAAAGGCTCGGCCTACTTCCCGTAAAGTGTTTGCTTCTGCAATCCTGGCGACGGCATTGCTTGGCGCCTGTGGCAAAGAGGAAACGGCGCAGCAGGATGATTACGTCCGCTCGGTGAAGGTGGTTGAAATCGGTTCCTCCGTGTTAGAACGTGTTTATGAGTTCCCCGGTCAGATTCAGGCGGGTCAACAGCTCGATCTAGCTTTTGAAGTGCCGGGCAAGCTTACTGCTATTAAAGTGAAGGAGGGTGATATGGTTAAAAAGGGTGATCTTGTGGCAACCCTTGATACACGTGACTATCAGGCCTCGCTGAACTCCGCCAAGGCGACTCTGGAAGAGGCTAAGCTGGAAAGAGATCGTAACCAGAGGCTCTTTGATCAGCAGGCTGGCTCTAAGGAGTCGGTAGAAAAATCTATCCGCACGGTGCAAACTGCGCAGGCGAGCTTCGATAAGGCAAGGAAGGCGTTCGAGGATACCAGCCTGAAAGCTCCCTTTTCAGGGGTGGTTGCGAAGGTATTTGTGGATGATTTCCAGAACGTAAGTGCGAATCAGGATATCGTGGTAATGCAGGATACTACGACTTTTGAGGCGGTGATCGATATCCCAGAGACTCTCTGGGTGCTCGCTAAACCAGGTCTAAGTAACGAAGAGCGTAACAAGCGCTCCCGACCAGAGATTCGTCTGACAGCGTTGCGCGGTGAGAGTTTTCCGGCAACGATCTCAGAAACTTCCATGCTGGCAGATCCAAAGACTCGGACCTTTGCGGTGACTCTCGCTTTCTCTCCTCCTGCAGATCTCAACATCAGCCCGGGCATGACCGCGGCAGCAATCCTTCACTGGGCTCGCGAGGCACAAGGAGGGGCAAACATTTTCTCCGTTCCAGTAGGGGCGGTTGGTTTTGATGATGCGGGCAAGGCTTATGTCTGGAAAATTGATAGGGAAAAAATGATTGCAAGCCGCCTTGTCGTCGAGGCGGGAGAGGTGAGCGAGGGCATGATTGGTATTTCCGGTGAAATCGGGGAGGGGGAGCTGATTGCTGGGTCGGGTGTTGCCCAAATACGTGAGGGCATGGCACTCAAACGTTGGCAGCCATAACCACCGAAGAAGCCAATTACTAACGATCCATTCCCATTCCTATGAATATTGCAAAGTTAAGCATCGAGCGAAAGACGATCACCCTGGTGCTGACGGCCGCCCTCGTGCTCGGAGGTGTGATCGGTTATCAGAATATGAGCCGCCTTGAGGACCCTGAGTTCACCATCAAGGATGCTCTGGTTATTACCCCTTATGCCGGCGCCACTGCCCGTGAAGTAGAGGAAGAGGTTTCCGATGAGATGGAGGTGGCCGTGCAGAAGATGTCCCAGCTGGATGAAGTCCAATCTCGCTCGGAACGTGGCCTTTCCACGCTTACGGTTACGATGCAGGAAAAGTATGATAAGTCCTCTCTTCCACAAATCTGGGACGAGCTGCGCCGTAAGGTCAACGATGCCCAGAGCAGCTTGCCACCCGGAGCGGGCCCCTCAATTGTAGTCGATGATTACGGAGACGTTTACGGGGTTTTTATTGTTTTCTATGGCGATGGGTATTCCTACGCGGAGCTTAAAAAAGTCACCGATATGCTCCGGCGTGAGCTTCTACTGGTAGAAGACGTCGCCAAAATCGATACCTTCGGAGAGCGCAAGGAAGCGGTCTATATTGAGCTCGATCGAGATCGCATCGCCCAACTTGGGGTTCCTCCTTCCACCATTATTAAGGAGCTACAATCGAAGAACTTGGTCAGTGACGCGGGCCGAGCTAAGGTGGGTGCTGAGTTCATCACTCTGAACCCTACCGGAGAATATACTACGGTGGATGATTTTAACGGCTTGTTACTTAATGCAGATGACAAGCAATTCTACTTGCGGGATGTTGGTGAAGTAACGCGTGGCTACGTGGACCCATATAACAACGCTATTATCTATGATGGCAGGAATGCCGTCGGGCTCGGAATTTCCACGGTGTCAGGAGGCAATGTAGTCACCATGGGGGCCGCCCTTGAGGCTCGACTCATGGAACTGCGTCCGGATATCCCTCTGGGAGTTAAGGTTGGGATTGTATCCCTGCAGTCCGAGGCGGTCAATATTGCGATCAAAGGTTTTATTGTCAGCTTATTAGAGGCGGTGGCTATTGTTATTGTGGTTTTACTATTCTTCATGGGAGCACGCAGTGGTCTGCTCATCGGTGCTGTACTTACCATCACCATTATTGGTTCTCTTTTCTTCTTGGATCGCATGGGTGTGGCTTTGGAGCGTATATCGCTGGGGGCACTCATCATTGCTCTGGGTATGCTAGTCGATAACGCCATCGTGGTGGTTGACGGTATTCTGGTAGGAATCCAAAAGGGTAAAAAGTCAGTTGAAGCGGCTATCGATGTGGTCAAGCAGTCGGCCATTCCTTTATTAGGTGCAACTATCATTGCGATCATGGCTTTTGCCGCAATTGGCACTTCTCAGGATTCAACGGGTGAGTTTTGCCGCTCGCTCTTCCAGGTGATCATGGTTTCGCTGCTGCTAAGTTGGGTGACTGCAGTGACCCTCACGCCGCTTCTTGGAACCATGTTTCTCAAAAGGGCTGAAGTAAAAAAATCGGCTAAAGGGGAGGGATCTGAACCCGCACAGGATGAGCAGCAGAATGAGGATCCCTACGATACGCCGTTCTACCGCCGCTACCGAGGTCTGCTTACTGCATGTATCCGCTTTCGTTGGATCACGGTGGCTGCCGTTGCCGGTATTTTTGTGACTGCGGTATTTGGTTTTGGATTCGTCAAGCAGAGCTTCTTCCCGCCATCCACAAGGCCTCAGTTTATGGTAGATCTCTGGCTCCCACAGGGTGCCCATATTGAACAAACTGAAGCAAAGGCTAAGGAGCTTGAGGCTGGGGTCAGGAAGATGGAGGGGGTCACCCACGTATCAAGTCTGATCGGCCAAGGTGGGTTGCGTTTCTTGTTAACCTACGCGCCTGAGCGCAAGAACTCGGCCTACGCACAGCTTCTTGTTGACGTTGAGGATGCTACCCACGTGGATAAGCTTATCCCAAAAGTTGACGCCTACATAAAAGAGAATTTCCCTAATACTTTGGGGTATGGCTATAAGTTTGAGCTTGGGCCTGGGTCGAAAGGGAAAATTCAGGCACAATTTATCGGGCCCGATAGTGACATACTGCGTAATCTCGCAAATCAAGCCCGTGACCTCATGGAGGCGAACCCCAAAGCTAAAGCGGTAAGGACTGACTGGCGCCAGCGAACAAAGGTCATCCGACCGGTGATCATCGAGGAGCAGGCTAATCTTATGGGTGTTGATCGCGAGGATATCGCCGCTGCGCTCAGGCGTGCCTTTCAGGGGCAAACGATCGGAGTTTATCGCGAGGGGGATCTCTTGCTGCCCATGATCATGCGCGCACCGGAACTTGAGCGTGACAACATTGACTCGCTGAGAAGTATCCAGATCTGGAGTTGGTCCGCTCGCCAGCATATTCCGATTACTTTT
>Ga0206128_1001353_pt1 | contig 24684 bp, 25 predicted proteins | sample Helgoland_Spring_7_FD_148601 | JGI IMG/M metagenome (GOLD analysis project Ga0206128, IMG submission 148601) | Pelagic subsurface seawater microbial communities from Kabeltonne, Helgoland, North Sea - Helgoland_Spring_Bloom_20160426_1 | ecosystem: Environmental > Aquatic > Marine > Epipelagic ... | reverse complement strand
TATCATATTGAATAAGTTAAAAAAAAATCGATTTTATCACAATAAATGTCTTTATAAATAATCTTCTAAAGTAGAAATTTATTTATAAAAAATTTACATTATTTTTAATTAATATTTAATTATTCACTCGCTAAATATATTAGTATTAAACTTTAATCTAATAGGGAGGACTTTTTATGAAAAAATAATAATTCATTTAAGTGCAATATTTTTAGTAACTTTAAATTTATCTGCATCAGTGCCTGAAGGAGCTTTTACATCTTTACATGTAAAAGTAAAGGATGTTGACGCATATATAAACTATATGAAAGAAAATACTGATGCTTTTAAAATGATAGATTATGATGTGGCTGGTGTTTGTGTTGTAAAAACAGGTAATGAATATCCTGGAGAGATGTTTGTATGGAATGCTTTTCCAAGTGTAGAAAAAGCCTTTATGACTTCTGAGTTGTACGATCCAATGAATGCGCCTAAAGAATTTAATAAATTAAGGAAGGTGCTTTATTCAGTTACATGGAAACCTATAAAAGAATTTGAATTAAATCCTGGATATGAAAGACTTTGGAGAATTAAGACTAACAATGTTAGAGCTCTAGCTAATGACATGGAAAAACTTGAAAAAGAACTACAAAAAGCTGGTCATAATATGAGAATTGGTGTTTTCGAGCCTATGGGTGGAGGCACTGAAAATGTACATCTAAGAGTAGTTACTAATACAGCTGCTGAAAATGGAAAGGTTGTTGACGAATATTATGCAGGAGCATCATATGGAAAGATATGGGATCAAGCATTTGCAAAATATGTTACTGAAGTTGTAAGAGAGACAACAGAGTTTTGTGAGATTGTATACACTAAATAAGTGTTAATAAAAAAGGGGCTTTAAGCCCCTTTTTTTATCGAATCTATCTTATTTTTTCTTCCAAATAATTGCTAGCTGAAATACTAGAATAAATAAAGTAAAAGCTGTTTGAATAGCTCCACCAGCAGCAGCTGGTGAGTCAACAATAGCTTTTAATCTCATTCCAGAATCAGCACCCATTTCAACAAGTTGAGATGTGTAACTTGTTAAAATATTTCCGCCAATTTGATTTGTTGTATAAAAAAAGAATGCTACAAATAAACAAAAAATACTTGTAAATACTTTTGCTGATGTATCAGCATCAGAGTTATATACATTGTTAGCCATTCTAAAACCAAGCCATGTCATCAAAGTCATTGCTACAAAAAACATTCCGTTTTGAACAAATCCCACATACATTAGATTAAGTACTTCATATTCTGTCATTTTTTCTCCCTATTAAAATAAATGAATTTATATACTAATATAAAAATCATAACTTTAACCCAAAGAATAAATAAAAAATGTAAATTTTTTAGATATAAGTTATAAAAAAAAGTTAATCTTTTAAAAATATCTTTTTTTAGTTATTATTTTTATGTAACAAACATGGAGTTATAAACGATTGATGCATCACGTTCGATTAAAGCATGTGCTGAATATTATGGAGATAGTGCAAGTGCTATGGAATCCTATCTTCTTGATGGTGAACAAAAGGCACTAGAGTTAGAAGTGTTAATTTGTGCATATTAGTTGTTTTTAATTAAATTTGATTATGGTATATACTTTTTTAATGTATTTTAAAACGTTTTTATTAATATTTTTTATTTCATTTAATATTAATCTATTAAGTGAGGAATTTAATAAAAGTGATGAACTAGATGAAGTCTTTTTTAAGGATTTTCAAAAAAATTACTGTATAAATAACGAATATAATTGTAAATTTGATGGTTCTGTATCAGCTTACTCTGTAGATGATTTTCTTAGTCAAAAATATAAATTTGTTGAACTTTTCTTTGCTGTGAATAGTTTTGAGTCATCAGTTTTTGAACGTTGTGGGTCTAGAGGTTTTAATCCAAGTGTATCTATTGATCATAAACAAAACTATTTTCTTAAATCAGGTGGTTATGGATGTATTAGGTTTCAATATTTAAAGGATAAATCTATTGAATCACTTATTGAGGAGAGAAGAGGGCTTTTTAGTAACCTAGGTAACACTTCTCAAGATAGGAATATATATACATATTCTACCGTAATGCCAGGATATATGATTACACTATCTCATCCCAATAATTATTACGAAGCGACAGGTAGAGGAAAGAATAATCTAGGCGTTCATTTTTTTAAAAATCTAATGGATAAAGATAACTTTGATAAATTTTGTACAAATAGAACATCCAATAATCCAAAGCAATTACCAACTAGCTTAAAAAAATTAGTTAATAGTGAGGATGTAAATAAAATAGCAAAATCACTTAAAAAGGACTATTTTATTTTTTATCGCCTATATCTAAAAGATATTGCTAATTTTACACCAAGTAAATTTTCAAGTTTGACTGCAGAGTGTGGATTTATAAAGAAAAATGCATCAAATACAAGAAAAATATATATTTTTATTGGAAAGAATTTAGAACTAATAACATTTAATAAGGGAGATAAGATATGAAAAAGTTAATAATATTAATGCTAATGCCGATATTTGCATTCTCGCAGGAAATGCCTTTATTTGAAGAGTTTACCTTTAATAAACCTGATTTAAGAGTAAAGCAGGAAGTTTATTTAGGTGACAAAATGCTTCAACAGGCTAAAGGCGCCTACAAACCATGCATAATTCCAACTGTGACTAAGTTTGTACAAAAAAGATTATGGAGTGTTGAATATAGAGCAAATGAGGCTCTTTGTAAAAATAAGGAGAGTGATAGAGATTATCAACCTCAATATGATAATTTTCGCCAAAGTGGGGCAACATTTAGATATCCAATTAGGATGACAGGTAAAGGTAACAACATAACTTTAAAGTATTGCTCATTGGGTTTCTGTGCTGCTAAACAAAAATTTACTAGTTCTGAATTAAATGTGAGTGATAGATATTTTTCAATATCATCAAATACATTTCAACAATCAATTGAGTATGCTGGTAAAACTGGATCTAAACTTAACTTTACATATACAGAATTTCAAAAGGGATATGCACGTGATGCATTTACTAGAAATTTTGAAATAGACCTTGATGAAGGGGATGTTGCAGCATTTAAAGGCGCGATAATTAAAATTCACTCAGCAACTAATGTCAGTATAATTTATGAAGTTATGAGAAATTTTCAATCTTAATATTGATTACATATAATCTATATGTTCGCATAATATATATTATGTTTAATTTTATAATAGTTTATTATGATTTTATGATAAGAACTATTTTCTTGGTAACATTCCTTTAACTCTTTGCAGTGTTATTTCAGCACCAGTTCTTCTATGTTTTGATAGTTCTTGATAACCAGTATCATTCCACCAATTATTAGCATCATTTTCTGATGGAAAAGAAAATAGTATGACTCTATCAAATTGCGTTGGCTCGTTTCCTTCCAAACATATTGGTGAGTCGTCAAAGGTAATGAATGATCCGTTATGTTTCTTTAGAAAAGGAAAAAAACCTTTTTCATATATTTTATATTCCTCTGCATCGTGAATCTTTAAATTTACTATCATATATACTGCTATGTCACTCATATTAATATTCCTTAAAAAGTATGATTTATGACTTTCTATCACATTAAAATACTGGTTTACTTTGACTTATGAGCTGCAGTAAGGTTAGATAACTCTATACCTGCAACAGCACAGATTTCATCCTTATCAGAAACATCTCCCGTAACACCAACTGCACCAATATTCTTACCATCTTTTTGAATCAACATGCCACCAGGTGTTGGTACAAGTTTACCGCCTGCCATTGTTTGCATTCCAGTTACAGCTGGTGCTAGCCTTGGCTGGCCTTCAAATGTGTCTCGTAGTGTATTCGATGAAACGTTAAAAGCTAAACATGTCCATGCTTTTGCATATGCAATATCAGACCTTATTAGTCCTGAACCTTCTTCTGACAATGATGCCCTAACAACTCCTGCAACATCAATAACAGTTACAGTTAGTGGCATTAAATTTAATTCTCGACCTTTTTTTAATGCCTCTTTGCAAATATTTAATGCTTCATCTAAGTTAATCTCACCTGGATTAATTATCATACTAATATCCTATGTCTAATTTATATTAATAATTATATAGCTATATGAACGCCCTATTAGTAAAAATATAGTTTAAAATGAGCATATGTCAAAAGAAGATGCATTAGAGTTTGAGGGTGAGGTTATTGAAACTTTACCTAATACCAAATTTAAAGTAAAACTAGAAAACGATCACGTTATTACTGCACACATTTCAGGAAAAATGCGTAAGCATTATATTCGTATATTAACTGGCGATAAAGTTAAAGTAGAAATGACTCCTTACGACCTAACTGTTGGTAGAATAACTTTTAGAGGTAGATAAACTAATCATTCTTTCTTTAGGGATGGCTCTCATCCCTATAATATAAAAAGTAAAAATATTTTACTAAGGTTGATAACAAATACCATATAGGAAATGATATAAGTTATCGATCAAGTTCAACCCTCTTACCGTCCTTCATTACAAAGACTACATTTTCCATGGAGTTTATATTTTTTATTGGGTTGCCATCAACAGCAACTAAATCAGCTATTTTACCAATATCAATTGATCCTAGGATAGAATCAATTTTAAGAAGTTTAGCAGTGTTAAGTGTTGCTGATTGTATCGTCTCCATAGCGGACATACCAAATTTCACCATATAAACAAATTCTTTCCAGTTTGTTCCATGTGGTTGAACGCCAGCATCGGTTCCAAATGCTATTTTTACACCTCTTTGGTGTGCTTTATTAAAAGTACTTCCAATTTGAGGACCAACACTAGCTGCTTTTGGCCGAACAATTTCTGGAAAATAGTTATCAATTTTAGCTTTATCTGCAACAAATTCACCAGCTGATATAGTGGGCACATAAAAAGTGCCTTTACTTATCATCAGATCCATAACCTCTTCTGTCATAAATGTTCCATGTTCAACTGAATCAACACCTGCGATCACTGCTCTTTTCATGCCCTCTGCTCCATGAGCATGAACCGCAACCCACATACCATAATCCTTTGCTGCATTAACAACAGCTACAACCTCCTCTTCAGTGAATTGAGGATTATCTCCAGATTTAGCTACGCTCAAAACACCACCTGTAACAGTAAGCTTTATTCCATCAGCACCATCCTTATAACGTTGCCTTACAGCAGTATATGCATCATAAGGTCCATTTATTACACCATCTTCAGCTAAAGGATATTCATATGAATCAGAATTTTTTCCATTTGTTGGATCTGCATGACCTCCGGTGGTAGCTATGCTTTTGCCCGATGTAAAAATTCGCGGTCCTTCAATCTGTGAACTATTAATTAAATCTCTTAGAGAGATTGCAATTAAACCACTATCACCTACCTGTCGCACAGTTGTAAAACCAGCCTTTAAAGTTACAAGGGCATGTTTGCTTGCTAAAATTGCACCCGTCTCGCGCTCAACTTTGACAGGTCGTTCAGATTTAGATTTATATTCTTGACCAAAATGTACATGCATATCCATTAAACCAGGCATTAATGTTTTGCCTCTTAGATCAATCAGGACATCATCATCATTAATATCTATATAACCTTTATCTATTGATGTGATTATATTGTTGTTAATTGTAATAGAGTAATCATATTTAATCGTTCCAGAATTTACATCTATATAACTACTTGAATAGATAACTGTTTCTGAAAATAAATAAGATGATGTTAAAAGGAAAGTTGTATATATAAATCTCATGTGATTTATTCTACATGTCTATATGAAAAAAAATAGGGTTATAGATCTATTAACTAGAAAATTAAAACTAGTATGTTTTATTTGCTAAATAATAATATCTAAAGTTTAGCTTCTAACTCAGGTAAAGCATCAAACAAATCGCTAACAAGTCCATAATCAGCAACTTGAAAGATTGGAGCATCCTCATCCTTATTTATGGCTACAATAACTTTAGAGTCTTTCATGCCAGCCAAATGTTGAATAGCTCCTGAAATGCCTACTGCTATATATAAATCAGGAGCAACGATCTTACCAGTTTGACCTACTTGATAGTCATTAGGAACAAAGCCTGCATCTACTGCTGCTCTTGAAGCTCCAACTGCTGCGCCTAGTTTATCGGCAATTGAATCAAGTAGATGAAAGTTTTCTCCTGATTGCATCCCTCTTCCACCAGAAATAACAATATTAGCAGCTGTTAATTCAGGTCTATCGCTTTTAGCTATCTCTTCACTAACAAATTCACTAATATTTAAGGCATTAACTGCATCAAGTGACTCTACTGATACATTAGAATTATCCATTGGAGCTGCATCAAATGCAGTAGATCTAACAGTTATTAACTTTATTGAATCATTTGATTTAACTGTAGCTATACAACTACCAGCATATATAGGTCTTTTAAATGTATCCTCAGATTCAATCGAAATGATATCAGATATTTGCTGAACATCTAATTTAGCTGAAATTCTTGGTAATAAGTTTTTACCAAAGGTCGTAGCTGGAGCTAATATATAAGAATATGAGTTTGAAATACTGACAACAAGGCTAGACAAGTCTTCAGCTAGGAAGTTTTTATACAACTCGTCATCACAAGAAATAATATTTGAAATTCCTGAGACTTTTTTTGCCTCATCTATAACCGAAGATATATTTGAACCAGCAATTAGAAGGGTTATGTTGCCATTTAAGCCAGTAGCTGCTGTGACAGTATTTAAAGTAGCTCCTTTTAGAGAAGAATTATCATGTTCCGCAATAACTAATATACTCATGTGATCACCTTTGCTTCATTTTTAAGTTTTTCAACTAACTCATCTACAGTCTCTACGATGATACCCGCATCTCTTGAAGGAGGTAACTCAACTGAAAGTAATTCTGTTCTAGGATTAATGTCTACACCAAGATCAGAAACATTTATAATGGTTAACTCTTTTTTCTTAGCCTTCATTATATTTGGGAGGGATGCATATCTTGGTTCATTTAATCTTAGATCTGTAGTAATAATGGCTGGTTTATTTAATTGTAAAGTTTGAAGACCACCATCTATCTCTCTAGTAACATTTACTTTATCACCCTCAAATCTAACCTCTGAAGCATTAGTAGCTTGAGGATAATTAAGCATTGATGCTAACATCTGCCCTGTCTGATTATTATCTCCATCAATAGCTTGTTTACCTAATATAATTAAATCTGGTGCTTCTTGCTCAACCACTTTAGTTAAAACTTTAGAGATAGCTAGGGGTTCAAGTATAGAATCAGTTTCAATTAATATGGCTCTATCTGCACCCAAAGCTAAAGCAGTTCTTAATTGTTCTTGAGATTCAGTTTTACCAACCGTTACAGCTATGACCTCTTCAGCGTTACCAGCTTCTTTTATACGCACAGCTTCTTCAAGAGCTATTTCGCAAAAAGGATTAACCGACATTTTTGCATTATTTAAATCAACATTTGAATTATCAGGTAAAGGTCTAACTTTGACGTTGTAATCCACAACCCTCTTTAACGGTACTAGTATTTTCATAAGGTTTTATATATAAATTTTTAAAATAGTATGTTTAAGATTATAAATGATAGTTATAATCATAAATACTGCACAATTGTAATTCCTTTTGTGCATTTTACAACAATAATAGAGGTTAGATATGGAAAGAGAAACAATGGAGTATGACGTAGTTATTGTTGGCGGCGGACCATCTGGCTTATCAACAGCTATTAAATTTGCTCAATTGAATCAAGAAAATGGAACTGATTACTCTATATGCTTGCTGGAAAAAGGTTCTGAAATAGGTGCTCACATACTATCTGGTAATGTTTTCCAAACAACAGCACTTGATGAATTAATACCTAATTGGAAAGACTTAAACGCTCCTTTAAATGTGCCTGTTAAAAAAGATAAACTTTTATATCTTTTAGAAAAAATAAGCTTGCCAGTTCCGGCATTTATTATGCCAACAATGAACAATCACGGTAATTATGTAATTAGCCTTGGTAATCTATGTAGATGGCTTGCTGTGCAAGCCGAAAATCTTGGTGTAGAAATATTTCCAGGCTTCCCTGCTAGTAAATTAATTTATGAGAATGATAAAGTTGTTGGTGTACAAACCGGAGACATGGGTATAGGTGCTAATGGTGAATTAAAACCTGGTAATGAGCCCGGTATCGACATAAGAGCAAAATATACTATTTTAGGAGAAGGTTGTAGAGGTCATCTAGGCAAAGAGATCATAGAAAAATTTGATTTATCTAAAGATAAAGATCCACAGCATTATGGAATAGGTTTTAAGGAGGTATGGAAACTTCAAGATGATCTTCATGAAGAGGGATTAGTAATTCATACAAACGGATGGCCTACTTCAATAGATACACCTTCTGGTTCATATTTTTATCATGGAGAAAATCAAGAAGCATATATTGGATATGTAGTTCCTCTTGACTATAAAAATCCTCACCTAAGCCCATTTGATGAATTTCAAAAATGGAAGACCCACCCTTCTATTAAAAAATATCTTGAAGGTGCTGAGAGAAGATCATATGGAGCCCGTGCCTTAATTAAAGGAGGTCTTCAATCTCTACCAAAAATGGAATTTCCTGGAGGTTTATTAATAGGTGATAATGCTGGCACTCTTAATTTTTCAAAAATTAAAGGCTCTCATACAGCAATGAAATCTGGTCTTATTGCAGGAGAACATATATATCAGAATCTTAATAATGATATTTCAACTGGAATTTCATATGATACAAAGATACAAGATTCATGGCTCTATAAGGAATTGTATAAATCAAGAAATTTTGGCCCTATTTTTCATAAATTTGGCGCTCTTATTGGAGCAGCATTAAATGTAATAGATCAATTCATATTTAGAGGTAATCTACCCTTTACAATGAATCATCCAACACCTGATTATGCGTGCTTAAAAAAAGCAGATGAAATGCCCAAAATTAATTATCCAAAACCCGATGGAGTGATTTCATTTGATAAACTCTCATCTGTCTATTTATCAAACACTAATCATGAAGAAGATCAGCCCTGTCATCTCCAACTTAAAGATCCATCAATACCTATTAGCGTAAACTTGCCATTATATGATGAGCCTGCTCAGAGATATTGTCCTGCAGGAGTTTATGAGGTAGTTGAAAAAGATAACGAAAAGAAATTTGTTATAAACGCTCAAAACTGTGTTCATTGCAAAACTTGTGACATAAAAGATCCTTCTCAAAATATAAACTGGGTCAGCCCTGAGGGACCTGGCGGACCTAACTATCCAAATATGTAATGACCTATAAATTTAAAATATTACAATTATCAGTATTAACAATATTTTTAATTTCAGCGTGTCAAACTGACATTAAAAGTGATATTACTAAAAAAGTTCAAGAACCAATTATTGATGAAAATATTAAATTTGAGGAATTTCTTTCTAATCAATGGCTTCAGGAGCTTGAAGATAGGCCAGTCTTTGCATCTCTTATAGGTAATAAAAAATATAACCAAGATATAACACCTAATAGCATCGAATTTTTTTATAAAAAAAAGGCTAAACTGCAAACTAATCTAGTTAATTTAAATGCTTTTAATTTTGATAATCTGAATAGTGAAAATAAACTAAATTACCAGCTAAAAAAAATAAGTCTTGAAAATTCATTAGAAGCTACAAATTATCCTTCATACTATATGAGTCTGAATCAAAGAGGCGGTGTTCAAAGTTATTATGAAACAGGAGATCGTCTTGTTTATGAGACAAAACAAGATTATGAGGATTGGTTAATAAGGCTGTCAAAGTATGCAGAAAATATTATAAATACTAAAATCAATCTTCAAGAAGGTTTAAATAATAATTACACACAACCAAAACTTGTTACTGAACAGGTTGTAGCCCAAATAGACAATATATTAGATACAACTATTGAAGATAATCCTTACCTAAAAGTTTTTTTATCAGCCAATGATTCTTTTTTTAATGAAGATGAAAAGGAAGATTTAATAGAGAGCGCTAAGTTTTTAATTGAATCTAAGATTCTTCCAGCCTATAAGGATTTAAATGATTTTCTGAAGACTGTATATTTACCAAACTCAAGATTAACTATTGGTTTAAATGGTGTTCCAAATGGAGATACATGGTATGAATATGCAGCAAAATATCATACGACAACTAATCTAACGCCAGATGAGATTCATAATATTGGTTTGAGTGAAGTTAAAAGAATAAGAACAGAGATGGAGCAAATTATCAATGATCTGGAATGGGCTGGAGACTTCAAATCATTTTTGAATTATTTAAGAACTAGTCCAAGATTTTATTATGATAATTCTGAGGACTTATTAAATGCTTATTTGATAATGGCTAAGTCAATAGACCCCTTATTACCAAAAATATTTAAAGTATTTCCAAGGGCTCCATATGGAGTAATACCAATACCTGATGAATCAGCACCTTTTACAACCACCGCATATTACAACTCACCAGCCAAGGGAAGACCGGGTTACTTCTATGCTAATTTATACAAACCTGAATCGCGACCTAAATATGAAATTCCTGTATTAACAGTTCATGAGGCTGTTCCCGGACATCATTTTCAAATATCAATAGCTCAAGAACTAGAAAATGTACCTACATTTAGAAAATATCAAAGCTTTACAGCCTTTGTTGAGGGTTGGGGTCTTTATAGTGAGGAACTTGGTGAGTTCATGAATTTGTATGACGACCCTTATGATAAGTTTGGACAACTAACATATGATATGTGGAGGGCTATAAGACTTGTCGTTGATACAGGCATGCATTATAAAAACTGGTCAAGACAAGATGCTATAGATCTTTTTATAGAAAATACCGCTAAATCAAAACTTGATATAGAAAATGAGGTTGATAGGTATATTGCTTGGCCAGGACAAGCTTTAGCATATAAAATTGGCCAATTGAAAATTCTTGAATTACGAAATAAAGCTGAAAAAGAATTAGGCGATAAATATGATATTAAAGATTTTCACCATGAAGTTCTTAAAAGAGGCTCTCTTCCTTTAGATATTTTAGAAACATATATTAATGAGTGGATTTACGAATCCTTAAATTCTTAGATTTTTTACATCTCTCACTACAATACTTAACTTCTTTCCAATCTCTCTCCCATTTTTTTCTCCACTTAAATTCTTTTTGACAAGCTGAGCAAATTTTAGATGGCAATGTAATTTTTTTATGCAATTGTTCCTAAAGGGTAATGATTGGTTCCACTTCTAATATGTAGAATATTATCAATAATTATATTTTCCTTGAGTGCAATATCAACCAACTTATAGTAAGTTGCTCTATTAAAAAAACCTTCTATATCACTCCTAACGTTAACTAATGGGATAATAGTATTTTCATAGTTTATTAATCTTGTTGTATTCTTATTATCTAAGGTAAATGAATAATCAAGATTTGTGTGAAGAGTTATAATATTATCAGCAACATCAAAGTCAGTAATGATATACGGAGCCAGTTCAACAGAAACTGGTACTTTTTCATGAGGAGTAATTAAGAAATATAATCCGTTATCATTTCTTAAGACTGTGCTAAACAGTTTTACTAATTTTATGTTTTTTATAGGAGAGTTGTTGTAATACCAATCACCCTCTCTATTGATTGATATTTCTTGTCCTTCGCATAATTCAGGATTCCAAAGATGAACAGGTGGAAAACCTGAATCATTAATTTTTATATTATTAGCTATTTTAGAAATACTCATACAATGATTTTAAAAAAATAAAGAGTCCAATAGAGCATAAAATTAATGCCATTGCTTTATTTATTAGATAATTTCTTTCAATATTAAATGTATTAGAGCTTGTTAATAAATAACTCAAAAACATAAACCACAAAGCTGAGGTTATTGAAAAATATATTGGATAAATATAAAAAAATAATCCATCTATTGAGTCAATAAGCATAGAAAAAAGAGAAACAAAAAAAATAAAGGCTTTAATATTAAATATATTTGTTATTAATCCAGACGTAAAACTTCCATAAAATGATGACGATATAGCTTGGTCATTTTCTTTGGCATTATTTGAAGGAAAAGCCATCCTAATACCTAGGTAGAAAATATAAATACTACCAATTAGGCTTACAATTAATTTATATATATCATTTGTAATAATAAAAAGTGAAATTCCATTAATTGCCAAAAGGCAATGTGCGTAAATTCCAAAGCCAATTCCAATTGATGCATAAATACCCGCCCTTCTTCCATGAAGATTAACCTGCCTGATAATAATAGCAGTATCTGGGCCAGGACTGGTAAGGGCAATAAGATGAGCAATTGATGACCAGATAAACATGATTAATTAATAATATTTGGTTCTATTTCAAGGGATATGTTAAAGGTTCTAAAAACCATATCATTTATATGGGATGCAAAATTTAACACTTCTTGCTGAGTTGCCTTTCCATTAGTTATTAAAACCAATGAATGATTTTTATAAATAGAAACATTTTTAGATAGCGATAATTGATCTTGAATTAGTTCAATCAACCTTGCGGCCCCAACTTTAACTAAAGTATCAGAGTAGTCCCAAATTATTAATTGCTCTTCACCAAAATACTCAAAATTAATTTGGTTTTTATGAATAATAGGATTTTTAAAAAAACTTCCAGCATTAAAAATATAATCTGGATTGGGTAAGGCCTTTGCTCTGACTTTAGATATAATTGCTGAGATATCTTGTTTATTTAAATTATCTATATTTAGAGAATTATCATGTATATATTTTTGTATAGACGCATAATCTGAAGAGATATTTTCTTCAAGATTAGATTTAAAGTTTATGTTATAAATAAGATAATGAGAGTTTTTTAAAATAGAGTCTCTATATGAAAATTTACAGTCTTTGTTTTTAAGGTTAACTTGTTTAAATGTTTTTAAGCAAAAACAATCTATACTTTCTATCAAGCTTGAAACATCAGCGCCATAAGCTCCAATATTTTGAATAGGACTTGCGCCAACGCTGCCTGGAATATCAATTAGGTTTTCAAAGCCATTAATATCATTTTTAATGCAGAATTTAACTAAGTCTGTCCAATTATATGCTGAACCTACACTTAAAATGTTTTTTTTAAGATTGATGTGCTTTAACTCTGATTTCAAAATTAAACCATCATAGAAAGTTGGAGGTATTATGTTAGTGCCCTCCCCTTGAATAAAGTATTTTTTATTAGATTTAATTAAATCATGAATTTTATTCAGATCTTCGATATTTTGTATTCTAACCAAATATTTACACCTTGATTGAATACGAAGAGAGTTATCAATTAATGCATTTTCTTCAATCTTCATTAGCAGTCAAATAAGTAATAGCTTGATCTACATCTTCTTGAGTATCGATTCCAGACGGGATTTCATTTTTATATTGCGTCATATAAATTGAATAATTATTGTCCATAAATCTAAGCTGTTCTAATTTATGCAATAACTCGTTTTTAGTTGGCTTTAGATTTACCAATTTTCTTAATGTTTTCATTTTATATCCATAAATTCCAATATGTCTCATGGGAATTTCACTACTATTTATTGTTCTTTTAAAAGATTGTGCATAATTGTTTGAATCACAATGAACTTTAACGCAATTAGGATTTATTAGATCATCTAAGTTGCATATTGGATGACAGGCACTAATGACATCGCATGAGTTCTGAAAAAAATCTTCCACAAGCTGAATTACCAAATCATTGGGCATAAAAGGCTCATCTCCTTGTAAATTTATTATAAGAGTATCATCGTTTATTTTAAGATTTTCAGCAGCCTCAAAGACCCTATCAGTTCCTGAGATATGTGCATCACTGGTCATGATAATATTTTTTGAAAAGGATTGGGCGTGTTTGTAAACTTCCTGAGAGTCAGTTGCGATGTATGTATTCTCTGAGATAGTTACTGAATTTTTAAAAACCCTTTCGATTAAGGACATACCCTTGATATCTATTAGTGGTTTATTTTTTAATCTAGTTGAACCAATTCTTGCTGGAATAAGAATTGTGAAATTAGTATTCATTTAATTTAAAGATTTTAATTTAGTATCTAGTTCCTCAATAAACTTATCAGAAACTTCAGCTTCAATTGTTAAATACCAAATTTTATTATTGTCGAATTGTCTACATTTGGACGCATCCTTCTCAGTCATTATTATAGGTAAATGATCTAAATAAAATATATCTGATTCATCAAAATTATGGTGATCTGGAAAAGGATGTCTGATAATTTCAAATCCAAGTCTGGCTAGAAGATCAAAAAATCTACCAGGATTTCCAAGACCTGCTACTGCATGAACCTGTTTGTGCATTGGCCATTTCTCAACATGGTAAGATTTACCAGATTTTAAATGAACAAATTTAGCAGGACTAATATTCATTAAATATTCATTTTCTTGAGTTGGTCCAGAATTATTAACAATAAAATCAACACTATTTAATCTTGACTTTGTTTCTCTTAAAGGGCCCGCTGGGAAAGTTAAGTTATTTCCAAAACGTCTTTTCCCATCTATAACTACGACTTCTATGTCTCTACCCATATTATAATGCTGCAAGCCGTCATCTGAAATAATCACATCACAATCGTGTTTTTCTTCCAATGCTTTTACTGCTCTTACTCTATTTTTGTCTATATAAAATGGTAAGTTTAATTTAGATAATATTTGAGCTTCATCACCAGTCTGTTTTACAGGCGTATCGGCTGTTACATGAAGTGTTTCTCTAAATTTGCCACCATAACCTCTGCTAACTAACCCTGGCTTATAACCTCTTTTGGCTAATTCAGAAGCAATATATGCAACTAGTGGAGTCTTACCTGTCCCGCCAATTGTTAAGTTACCCACAATAATGATGGGTATTGATGTTTTATAACCAAGTTTTTTTGATTTTATAAACTTTCTTCTTCTTCTATTAGTTATATAAGAAAATATTAAAGAGAAAGGTAAAAGTAGATATAGCCACAAACTTTTTTTGTACCAACTATCTACAACAAGACTTGAATTATATTCATCATCATATTCTGGTATGTATAGTTGAGTTGATTTAGAAACTTTTAATTTTTCTTCAGGCGCGTCCTTAAATTTATTTTTATATAGTGATTGATAAATACCATCATTATCTAATAATTCAGCATGAGTACCTGTTTCTGAAATAGCGCCGTTATCAAGAACAATTATCCTTGAAGCATTCTCAATAGTTGATAGTCTATGAGCTATCACAATAGTTGTTCTGTTAGTGATTAATTTCTCAAGAGCTTCTTGAACAATAAGTTCTGATTCAGTATCCAAGGATGACGTGGCCTCATCTAATATGATGATTGGAGAGTTTTTATAAAATGCTCTTGCAATGGCAAGTCTTTGCCTTTGTCCTCCTGAAAGAAGAACGCCATCATCTCCAATTTCAGATTCAAAACTCTCTGGAAGGCTTTCGATAAATTCGGTACATCCTGCTTGACTTGCTGCTTCTTTAAGTTTTTCAACATCTATCTCATCATCACCATAAGCAATATTTTTTGCAATTGTATCGTTGAATAATGAAGGAGATTGATTAACTATAGAAATAGAAGACCTCAGGTGTTTTAAAGAATAGTCGTTAACTGAAATACCATCAATCAAAATATCACCAGATGTGTGGTTATAAAAACGTGGAATTAAATTGGCAATAGTTGATTTACCAGAACCAGACTTACCAACTATAGCAATAGTTTCATTTTTAGATATTGAGAATGAAATATTATCAATAATCAAACCACCGGTATTATATGAGAATGAAACATTTTTAAAATCAATATCGCCAGAAATTGGCGCATCTATATCACCAGAATTATTTTCATTTTGCTGATCTAGTTGATCAAATATTTCATTAGCTGCGGCTAAGCCTTTTTGGACAATAATATTTATATTAGATAATTGTCTAATTGGTTTAGCCATTAAACCTGCTGCAGTGAAGAATGCAACAAAAGTTTGAGCGTCTAAGCTTATTCCAAGTTGAGAACCTAAAGCAAAGTATGCTACAAGTGATAACGAAATTGAAACAAGAATTTGTATTATAGGAGTTGCAAGATTTCCAGTAGCTTCTAATTTTAAATTCTGATTTTTATTAGATGAATTAGCTTTAAAAAATCTATTATTTTCATATTCTTCTGCATTAAAACTTTTTATCTCTACGTGACCATCAACAGCCTCGGAAGCAATGTGAGTTACATCACCCATGGCTGTTTGAATTTTAGTAGCTAGTTTTTTTAGTCTCTTTCCAGCTGTGTAAACAATTAAAGCTATTAATGGCGCCGTGCCTACCAAAAGAAGAGTCAATTTAAAATTGAGTATAGATAAGTAAACAAATAAGCCAACCAAAAGAAAACCTTCTCTAACAAATGTTTTAACAGCATTTGATGCTGCACCAGAAACTTGAGTTGTTGTAAAAGTAATTCTGTTTATCAGTTGTCCAGACTGATTAGCATCAAAATATGATTTAGGAAGATCATGAAGCTTTTGAAATAATTCAGCCCTTAAATCATGAACTATTCCAAAACCAACTCGCGACATGAAATAGTTACCAACAAAGAATCCAAATCCCCTTCCTATAGCAATAAATATTAAAGACATAGCTAAAAGAGTATTCAGACTTTCATCGTCTGAATCTATATAACTTATTATTCTTCTTATCCATTCGACTGCTGCAATATCAGCAGCAGCAAATGCAATGAATCCAAAAACACTAATTAAAAATGACCACCTATATCTATAGGTATAGCCTAATATCCTTCTTAAACTACCTGATTTCATTTTTCTATAGTTCTTATCTGAACCTCATTAAATCCATTTTTATTAAGAATATCCATTATACCTACAATCCAGATATGAAGAGAGGCAGCCTCAGCACTCAAAATAATTGAGTTATCTGAATTATTTAATTCAAAAATTGCCTGTTCTATCTCCTCAACGTTGTTGATGTTGTAAACAATATCATTTATGTAAACACTTCCATCAGCTATTACAGATATCTCATTTATGGATTCGACAATGTTATATTCAAAAGATTCAGTTTTTGGTAGATCCAAGGAAAGAAATTGCGAATCACCCACTTTCGAAGTTACCACAAAAAAAATAACTAATAAAAAAACAATATCTATTAAAGGAGTAATTTCAATTGAAAAAGAAGATTTTTGATTACTTATAAACTTCATTTATTTATAACATCAATAAAACGAGACACCTCTATCTGAAGTGTAATTAATAAAAAAGAAACTTTTTGTTCAAAGTATTTATGTAAAACTAAGCCTGGAACAGCTATAAATAAACCAAAAGCTGTTGTTATTAAAGCTTGAGAAATACCTGCAGCAAGAGCATCAGGATTTGCACCTGTCACTTCGCTAAGACCTGTGAATGCTGTAATCATTCCTATTACTGTGCCAAGAAGACCAAGAAGTGGGCTTATTGTTGCAATTGTTCCAAGCATGGTTAAATTACGTTCAAGAGAAAACTTTACTTCTATGGCCTTGTCTTCAATCTTTGATTCTAAGTTATCTCTTGGGAGATCTTTATATTGGATACATGATATTAATAAAAAACCAAGTGAAGATAATTCAGATATCTCATCAGCCTGTTTATTATTAATTAGGCCTTTGTTATAGAGATTTACAATTTGATTGGTTAAGCCTATAGGAGATACTAGCCTTATTTGAAGAAACCATAACCTTTCTATAGAAATAGTAATAATTAAAATACTACAAGCTAATAATGGCCACATAAATGGTCCGCCAGCAATTATAAATTCAGTCATTTAGGCCTCTATTAATTTAAAGTCTTTTAAATAATAAATTTTATCAAAACTCTTTATAAAGGTATTATCATGAGTAGCTGTCACTAAAGCAATATTATTTCTTTTTGAGACGTCTAGTAATAAATTTTGAATAATTAAAGCATTTTCGTCATCTAGATTGCCCGTTGGTTCATCTAAAAAAATAAAGTCTGGCTTGTTTATCAAAGCTCTTGCAATAGCTACTCTTTGTTTTTCACCGCCAGAAAGTTTCCAAGGTAGATGATTTATTCTAGATGAAAGACCTACTTCCTCAATAATGTCGTATGCCTTCATATGATTATCATTATCTGCAAGTTGTGCAGGAATCATAATATTCTCAAGAACTGTAAGATCTTCTAATAAGTGATGAAATTGATAAACAAAACCAAAATTATTAAGACGGATATTGCTTAAAGTTGCATTTGTATTATTTTCGATAGGATTGTCATCATAAATAATTTGACCGGAGGTAGCTAAATCTAAGGATGCCATTATATGAAGAAGAGTTGATTTTCCAGCACCTGATTGTCCTGAAATGGCAACTAAATCACCCTTACGTATAGACAGATTAATATCATCCAAAACTTTAATACTATTACCTTCCACAAAAAAAGTTTTTGATATATTTATGCAACTTATCTTATTCATGTCTAAGAATCTCTATTGGATTTAGTTTTGTTACACGAAGTGCAGGAAACAGAGAGGCTAATAAGCTGAAAATAAGAGATATAAAGCATATAAAAGCTATTTGTTCGTAATCAATATAATACGGGAAATAATTGATAAAGTAAGCTTCTAATAAATTTCTTCCCATAACACCTTCTAAAAAAGTAATAAAATTATTTATATTGAAAGTAACTATCAAACCCAGCATTAAACCCATTAATAATCCAATAAGACTGACCATTAATCCCTGAAAGAAAAAAATCATTACAAGCTGTTGGTTGTTAGCTCCAATAGTTTTTAATATACCGACCTCTCTTTCTTTAGATTTAACTGTCATAACTATTGTTGATAAAACAAGTATCGAAGCTACCGCCACTATTAGAAATAACATTAAGCTTATTAATAACTTCTCAAACTGAATTGCCTCAAACAAAGTTCCATGTGTCTCTTTCCATGATGACGACTTCAAACCAGTATTGTCTGGTATTGCTAAATAAGCTATTTTATCCGCAAGAAATAGATTAGATGTTTTTAGTCTGATTGATTGAGTTTCATCATTTAGTGATTTAAATTTTTGAGCAAGCTCATGAGATATCAATACCAAAGACTGATCGATTTCAGCTCTAAGTTCAAAAATACCTACAACCTGTAGGTTTATAGATCTCGGGTATGAACCTATGATTGAACTTTTAATGTCTGAGGTTGTAATCGTAATTGAATCACCTACAAATATTCCGAGATAAGATGCAAGCCAAGACCCTATTACAATTGTATTATCTTTGCTTAAGTCTTCTAAAGAACCATAAAGCATATAATCAGGAAGTATTGAAACTCTATCCTCAAGCTCTACATCAATACCATTTACAGAAACTCCCTTACTTATGGAGTTAGAGGTAATTAATGCTTGAAATGAAATATATGGGACGGCTTCTTCAACTCCATCAGCTAATTTTAATTGGTCAATAAGACTATCATAGTTTTTAATTGGTTCATCTGAATAAACCACCGCATGGGGAACAACACCAAGAATTCTATCTTGAAGTTCTTTTTCAAAGCCATTCATAACAGACATAACTATGATTAGGCTAGAGACGCCAATAGTGAGACCGGTAACAGCTAAAAATGAGGTAAACGAAAATATTCCACCTTTGTTAGATTTAAAATACTTAAACGCTAATCTAAGAGGGAGCTTGAACACAAAATTACTTTAATAGACTTTTTAAAAGATTCTCAATGCTTTTTGTATAAGGAGGTCTAATGCCATCAAATAATTTATCAAATTTAAAGCCAACATCTTTATAAAATGCTCTGGGGTTTGAGAAATTCTTAAAACCATCATAGGATTGATACCTTCCCATTCCTGAAGGCCCAACCCCACCAAAAGGGAGATCTTTTTGCTGAATGTGACCAACAACGTTATTGATAGTAACGCCGCCTGATGAAGTCTTATTCATAATTTGTGATTCTTCAGATTTATCAGTACCAAAATAATATAGGCCCAAAGGTCTATCCTTTGAATTAATAGTAGATAAAGCATCATCCAAATCATCGAATTCTATTACAGGAAGAACGGGACCAAATATTTCCTCATTCATTATTTTCATATCATCTGAAGTATTTGTAACTATGGTTGGAGGTATTTTATAAAATTGTTGTTGTGAGAAATCTTCGTTTGATGGATTGATTTCATTAATATGAGCGCCCTTGTCTTTTGCATCCTGGATTAAAGAATTAATTCTATTAAAGTGACGTTCATTAATGATAGAAGAATAATCATCGTTATCTTTGATAGTGGGATAAAAATCTTTAATAGCAATCTCAGCTTCTGATATAAATTCTTCCTTTTTGTCTTTATGCACAATCACGTAATCAGGTGCTAGGCAAATTTGACCCGCATTTAAAGTTTTACCAAACATTATTCTTTTAGCAGAAACTTTCATATCTGCTGATTTACCAATAACTACTGGTGATTTACCACCTAACTCAAGAGTGACGGGAACTAAATTTTGCGATGCTGACTGCATTACATGCTTACCAATATTGCCTGATCCTGTATATAAAAGATGATCAAAATGTAGCTTTGTAAAAGCCTCACCAACTTCAGGTCCGCCTAAAAAAGTAGCAAATTCATTTTCATCATAGGCTTTATCACACAACTCTTTTATTAATGATGCTGTTAAAGGTGTAAGCTCACTTGGCTTATGCATAACCTGATTGCCGGCTGCAAATATAGCTGCAAGCGGCTTAAAAGTAAGATTAACAGGAAAATTCCATGGTGAAATCATGCCAACAGTTCCTAATGGTTCATGCCTTACATAAGATTTAGCACCTAAAAGACCAAAGGGAAAATTAGACGATCTTTTTTTGGGGCTTGTCCATTGCTTAATATTTTTAATGGCATTGTTAATATCAGGAATAATGCTATAGGCATCTGTCATTATTGATGTATTTTTTGATCTATTTCCATAATCCTCATTCAATGCATCAACTAAATCATATCTATTATCCATTATTAATGATTTCAAACGATTTAACCTATCAACTCTTAACTCAATTGATGGTGAGCCTTCCTTTATAAAATGTTTCTTTTGAGATTCAAGAACACTTTGCATATCTGTTATTGTATTTTCCATATTAACCCCTATTAGTTTCTATTTGCTTTATCTTTGTTATTAGAAGACCTTATCATAGCTCTCATCTGTTCCCAATCTTCTTCACTTAGTTTATCAAGTTTAGAAAAGGTTCCTCCTCCAGTTAAATATTGTGCACCATCAATAGCTATGGTTTGACCTGTGAGGTAATCACAACCATCAGCCATCAAAAAAGTTGCTAGATTTTGCAATTCAGACATTTCACCAACTCTACCTAAAGGTATATCAGCCATATATCCAGAATCATTATCACCACCTGGATTAAGTCTATCCCATGCTCCTTTTGTTGGAAATGGTCCTGGAGCTATAGCATTAACCTTAATTCCATATTTCCCCCACTCTGCAGCTAGTGATTGAGTCATTGTATTTAGTCCTGACTTAGACATTGCCGATGGCACCACATAAGGCGAGCCGGTCCATACCCATGTAGCTAAGATAGATACTATTGAGCCTTTATGACCGCCTTCAATCCATCTTTTTCCTACAGAATGAGTCATATAAAAAGTTCCATGAAAAACAATATTCGCAATTGCATCAAAACCTTTTGCTGATAGATCTTTTGTAGGAGAAATAAAATTACCGGCTGCGTTATTTACTAAACCGTCAAGAGGACTCTTTTGAAAAATTCTATCAATATAATCATCAACATCTTGTGCGCCTCTGATATCTAATGTTTCATATGACACTGAAGTACCATATTTATCTATGATCTCATTGGCAGTTTCTTTAAGAACGTTCTCACGTCTTCCGCATATAAATATATTTGCTCCATGTTTTGCATAGTGAGATGCCATCTCTTTACCAAGTCCTGTTCCTCCACCTGTGACTAATATGTTTTTATCTTTTAATAAATCATCTTTAAACATCATCTTTATCCAATTTTGTAATATTAATAATAGAATCAACCCATTCATCCGAATAATTAAGAGAAGGAACATAATCAAGAGTTTCTCCTCCCGCTTCAACGAATAGCTCTTGGTACTCATCTCCAATTTCTATAATTGTTTCAAGGCAGTCAGCTGTAAATGCGGGTGAAAAAACTAAAACTTTTTTATGATTTTGAGTTGGTAATTTTTTCAAAACATCATCTGTAAATGGATCTAACCATTTGTTTGTTAATCTAGATTGAAAAGATACTATATATTGAGAACTATCTAAATTTAATCTATCTGCTATAAGCTTAGTAGTCTCATATACGGTAGCTTTATAGCAAAATTTATTAGCCTCTGTTATACCTAGCTCACAATCATTATCAATACATAGTGAATCTGGATAAACATTATCAACGTGGCTATTAGGTACGCCGTGATAGCTAAAAATAACTTTATCGTAGGAATGAACATCAAATTTAGCAGCCTTTGTTATCCAAGCATCGATAAAAGACTTATTATCATAAAATTGATTAATAAAGGTAATTTTTGGTACTACCCACTTATCACCCAAACATCTTGATACTTCTTTATAAACAGACCCTGTTGTTGCAGCTGCATAATGAGGAAATAATGGCAAAATAATTAATTCATCTGGATTTTGCTCAAGCATGCCATCTATAACTGACGATATAGATGGAGATTGATAGCGCATTGCAAATTGAACATCAACATTAGGTAATTTATAAGATAGAAGCTTTGTAAGCTCTTTTGTATTATGCAATAAAGGCGATCCGTAGTCTTTATGCCAAACTTTTTTATATATTTTTGATGAACTAAAAGATCTGAATGGGCAGATAATAAAATTAACAAGAAGAAATCTTAATACAGGATTAATATTTAAGACTTTCTCGTCTGACAGGAATTCTCTTAAATATTTAAACACATCAAAATATGATGGACTGTCAGGAGTACCAAGATTAATTATTAATAAGCTTTTTTTCATATATTAGATTCTTTCCTAAAAATAGGATGACTTATTATAAATATAAAACAGATTAGGCACAGCATAGATGAGAAATAATATAAATATGATGGATTAATTGCATATATAGGCATAGCTATTAATGGAGTCAATATATGCCCTATTGGATATACAGAACCCAAATATCCTGCTGCTGAACCCTGGTGTTCTGGGGTTTGTGATAATGATAAAGAAGAGGAAATAGCTGGTCTCAACATACCACCACCAAAACCATTTATTATTATTGATAAGTAATATATTGAAATTTTTGGAAATAAAGCCATTGTCAGATATGAAAATAAAAGTAAAAAAGTACCGAATATCAATAGTTTGTTATTAGATAGTGGAAATGAATCTGTAAAAAGATATTGGCTGACTATAGTAGAAATTGATAACAGAGCAAAAGTCATACTTATAATAATTGGTAAATCATCAACGTCAGGAAATACATCAAATAGATAAAACCCTATAGTTTGTATTAGTGATGCTAAACATAGGCTAGAAATTGATGCTAAAAGTAAGAAAGGCCAAACAGTATTTGATTTCCAAGAAATTTTTTCTGAACTCTCACGTCCATCCCTATCTTTAGACGTATTTTCTACATTTTTATATATACCAACAGAAGATATTAAAGCTAGGATACTGAAAACATAAAATGGGGTTTCTTTAGTAATTAATATTAAAAATCCGCCAATCAGAGGCCCTGCAACAGTCCCAACTAAAAAACTTGACTCTAATCTTGCAAATTTTACAGTTCTCCTTTCTCTAGTAGATGTATCAGCTACATAAGCAAATGCTGCTGGTCTTGTAGCTGAACCTATCAAACCATTAAGCATCCTTCCAAATACTAGTAACGGAAATAAAAAAATAATATCAAGTAGGTTTTTTTCAACTAAAAACAATGGGGTGATCATAGCTATAAGTGATGCTGAATAACCCACAAGACCAAGCACTGCTATATTACGTCTACCATATTTATCACTCGCCCTTCCCCATGCAGCACTTGTTAAGGCCCATGCTATTGCTGAGAAAGCAAATACGAGAGAGGTTTGTACTTCTGTTAAACCCAAGTCTCTGGCTAAAGGAGGAACAATAACAAAAACAAATGACTGTCCTAGACCAACAGTAAATAAGCCGAATTTAAGCCATGATGAACCAGATGAGTTCATTAAGAAATTTTATTAATGCCTATTGAGCTTTTAATTGAATCAATCATTTCCTTGGCTATAGGCCTTACTTTTTTTGCTCCATCGCTGAGAAGATCATTAATTAAATCTTTATCATTAAGTAATTCTTGGTATCTGTTTCTTACAGGCTCTAAATCCTTATTTATAATTTCAAACAGTTTGTTTTTTGCATCTCCCCAGCTAATTCCGTTTATATAGTCATCTTTAAACTCTTCAATCATTGGCTTTGAAGCAAAATATTTGTATAGAGCAAAAACTGTGCAATTTAAATGATCTTTTGGGTCTCCCGGTTCTAGAGAGTTTGTAATAATCTTAGCAATAGATTTCTTTAGTTGTTTTTCACTTGACAATAAAGGAATAATATTTCCATAAGATTTAGACATTTTTTGACCATCTGTTCCTGGAACTGTCTCTTTTGAGGATTGAATGATAGCCTCAGGAAGGATGAAAGTTTTTTTATACAAATGATTAA